>Ga0247611_10000083_pt1 | contig 180261 bp, 143 predicted proteins | sample 177DNAGHGhighgp2_FD_192422 | JGI IMG/M metagenome (GOLD analysis project Ga0247611, IMG submission 192422) | Sheep rumen microbial communities from Palmerston North, Manawatu-Wanganui, New Zealand - 1770 DNA GHGhigh gp2 | ecosystem: Host-associated > Mammals > Digestive system > Stomach >...
AGCTTAGCTCAGGCAAGTTGAGACATCAAAAGACACTCATACGGCCAAAATCCACAAAGTAAAAATGAGAAACAAATCATATGAACAAAAAAAGAGACCGGCTAAAAAATGCTTTTTAGTCGGCCCCACTATTTTGCATATTTTGCATAAAAATGTTTTGCGCTACCTATAAAATAGGTAACTTTGCGGTTTAATTACGGATAGCAGCTATTTTATTGAATATTAATACAGAAAATACATATTTCTATGAAGATTCCATTAAGAAGTGACCAGTGTACCGTAGGACGCCGCATGGCGGGCGCCAGGGCTCTCTGGGTTGCCAACGGTATGAAAAAGGAGCAGATGGGTAAGCCCATTATTGCCATTGCAAACTCTTTCACGCAGTTTGTGCCGGGTCACGTGCATCTTCATGAGGCCGGACAGATAATCAAGAAGGAGATAGAGCGTCTGGGCTGCTTTGCTGCCGAATTCAATACCATTGCCGTTGATGACGGTATTGCAATGGGCCACGACGGAATGCTCTACTCACTGCCCTCACGCGACATAATTGCCGACAGCGTTGAGTATATGGTCAACGCCCACAAGGCCGATGCCCTGGTCTGCATCAGCAACTGCGACAAGATCACTCCGGGTATGCTAATGGCTACAATGCGCCTTAACATCCCTACCGTATTCGTAAGCGGCGGCCCCATGGAGGCCGGCGAGCTGGGCGGCGCACATCTGGACCTTATAGACGCCATGATAAAATCTGCCGATGAGAGCGTATCGGATGCCGATGTGGAGGCTATTGAGCGCTCGGCCTGCCCGGGTTGCGGATGCTGCTCGGGTATGTTCACGGCTAACTCCATGAACTGCCTTACCGAGGTTCTGGGTCTGGCTCTGCCCGGTAACGGAACTATACTTGCTACACACAAGAACCGTGTACAGTTGATGAAGGATGCTGCGGCGCTCATAGTAAAGAATGCCCTCAAGTATTATCAGGATGGCGATGAAAGCGTTCTCCCTCTGAGCATAGCCAAGAAGAAGAACTTTGAGAACGCCATGAATCTGGATATAGCTATGGGCGGCTCAACAAATACCATACTGCACCTGCTGGCTGTAGCTTATGAGGCCGGTGTGGACTTTAAGATGGACGATATTGACCGCTTGTCACGCCACGTTCCCTGCCTCTGCAAGGTTGCGCCCAACACCCAGAAGTATCACGTTCAGGATGTAGGCCGCGCAGGCGGTGTGTTAGGTATCCTGGCAGAACTTGCCAAGGGCGGCCTGCTGCATACTGATGCCATGAACGTAACCGGCATGTCTTACGGAGAACTTATTGAAAAATACAGCATACTCAAGGCCGATATCGACCCTGAGGCCAAGCGAATATACTCAACCGCTCCCGCACGCAAGTTCAGCAACGAGCTGGGATCACAGGACTGCACATACAGCACTCTTGATACTGACCGCGCAGAGGGTTGCATACGTGACCTTCAGCACGCCTACACCAAGGACGGCGGTCTGGCCATACTTAAGGGTAACATTGCAGTTGACGGCTGCGTGGTAAAGACCGCAGGCGTTGACGAGAGCATATGGAAGTTCTCAGGTCCCGCCAAGGTGTTTGACTCACAGGAGGACGCCGTTGACGGCATACTGGGCGGCAAGGTTGTGGCCGGCGATGTGGTTGTAATCACACATGAGGGCCCCAAGGGAGGTCCCGGCATGCAGGAGATGCTCTACCCCACCTCTTATATCAAGTCACGCCACCTGGGTAAGGCTTGCGCCCTGATTACCGACGGCCGTTTCAGCGGCGGCACATCTGGTCTGAGTATAGGCCACATATCACCCGAGGCTGCCAACGGCGGTGCCATAGGCAAGGTGCTGGATGGTGACATCATTGATATAGACATACCCGCACGCAGCATAAACGTTCGTCTGAGCGATGCAGAGCTGGCAGCACGTCCCATGCGCCCGCTTACCCGTAAGCGCGTGGTAGCCAAGAGCCTCAAGGCATACGCAAATATGGTAAGTTCGGCCGATAAGGGCGGTGTGAGGATTATAGATTAAGCAAGATTATGAGTAATATGATAACAGGAGCCGAGGCGATGCTCCGAGCATTGCTTGCCGAGGATGTAAATACCGTTTTTGCATACCCCGGAGGTTCTATTATAAAGGTATTCGATGCCCTGTATGACCATCAGAAGGACCTAAAGCAGATTCTGGTACGTCATGAGCAGGGTGCCACACATGCGGCACAGGGTTACGCCCGCGTATCGGGCCGTACAGGTGTGGCTATAGTTACCAGCGGTCCGGGTGCCACCAACACCATAACCGGCATAAGCGACGCAATGCTGGACAGCACTCCGATAGTTGTGATAGCCGGTCAGGTAGGAACCGATGCCCTTGGTACCGATGCTTTCCAGGAGATTGACCTGGTAGGCGTTACACAGCCTATCACCAAGTGGAGCTATCAGATTCGCCGCGCGCAGGATATCCCCTGGGCAGTGGCACGCGCATTCTATATTGCAGGCTCTGGCCGTCCGGGCCCTGTGGTGCTTGACTTTACCAAGACCGCCCAGATGCAGCAGATAGACTTTAAGCCCGCCAAGATAGACTACGTTCGCAGCTATATCCCGTCTCCCGATCCTATTGAGAGCCAGATAAACGATGCTGTACAGCTCATTAACAGCGCAAAAAAGCCGCTTGTTCTTGTAGGCCACGGCGTAGAATTGGGAAATGCAGAGAAAGAACTGGCTGCATTTATAGAGAAGGGTGACCTGCCGGCAGCCCGCACCCTTCTGGGACTCTCCGCACTCCCAAGTGACCACCCCCTCAATATGGGTATGCTGGGAATGCACGGAAATCTTGCTCCAAATGTAAAGACCAATGAGTGCGATGTGCTGATAGCCGTGGGTATGCGTTTTGACGACCGCGTGACCGGCACTCTTGATACTTACGCCAAGCAGGCCAAGATAATACATCTGGATATTGATAAGTCAGAGTTCGGCAAGAACGTCAAGCCCGATGTAACCGTGCTTGGCGACTGCCGCCTTACCCTCAAACTTATTACCGAGCGTATGGCCAAGGCCAGCCACAAGGAGTGGATTGAGAGTTTCAAACCTCTTGATAAGGAGGAGTATGACAAGGTTATTGACAGCGCCATACATCCAGCCGACGGTCCGCTCAAGATGGGCGAGGTTGTCACTGCCGTGAGCGATGCAGCTCCTCAGGACGCCGTTCTGGTAAATGACGTAGGCCTTAACCAGATGTTCTCATCCCGTTATTTCAAGTACCGCACACCGCGCAGCATAGTGACATCGGGCGGACTGGGCACAATGGGATTCTGCATGCCCGCAGCCATAGGCGCCACATTCGGAGCTCCGGAGCGCACAGTTCTGGCATTCATGGGTGACGGAGGTTTTCAGATGAACATCCAGGAACTGGGTACAATCATGCAGACACAGGCTCCGGTCAAGATGATCCTTATGAACAACACCTATCTGGGTAACGTTCGCCAGTGGCAGCAGATGATGTTCAATAGCCGATACTCATGCACCCACATGATGAATCCGGACTACAGCAAGATAGCAGCCGCATACGGAATCCCCTACCGTCTGGTAACAGACCGCAAGGAGCTTAAAGCGGCTGTAGATGAGATGCTCAAGTCCAAAGGCGCATTCCTGCTGGAGACAGCCGTTATGGACGAGGAAAACGTTATGCCTATGATCAAGCCGGGCAGCCCGGTGGATAAGATGATTTTTGAAATATAACTTTGGCTTTAGCATTGGCCTTGGCTACCATCCGGTGCGTTATAATAAGCCCGAGAATAGCCAAAGCCAAAGCCAACGCCAACGCCAACGTTTAAAAAATGGAGAACGAAAAGAGACTTTACACACTGATAGTTCACTCAGAGAACATAGCCGGTATCCTGAATCAGGTTACCGCAGTGTTCACACGCCGTCAGGTCAACATTGAGAGCCTGAACGTATCGGCATCGTCAATACCGGGAGTGCACCGCTACACAATCACCGCTATGGCCGACAAGGAGACCATAGTCAAGATTGTGGACCAGATTGAAAAAAAGGTGGATGTGCTGCAGTGCCAGTATTTTACCGACGATGAGATATTCATGCAGGAGGTGGCATTATATAAGGTGGTAACCTCTGTGCTCACCGAGAATCCCGAGATGTCCAAGATAATACGCCGCTACGGTGCCAAGCTGATTGAGGTCAACTCCACATTCTCTGTAATCGAGAAGAGCGGACTGACCGAGGATATAATTGCACTGAACCATGAGCTTACAGCCCAGGGCGGCATGCTGCAGTTTGTAAGTTCGGGCCGCGTGGCAATAACCCGCGCCCGCATTGAGCACGTAAACGAGTATCTGGACAAGATGGAGGCCAGATACGGCAAGAAATAATACTTTAGCTATTGGCTATTAGCTACCAACCGGCTAGAGGCCAACAGCCAATAGCCAAAAGCCAACAGTAAAAGACATATTAACTACATATAACTAAGAAAACTATGAAAATGAATTTCGGAGGTGTCATCGAAGAGGTTATGACACGTGAGGAGTTCCCGCTGGAGAAAGCCCGCGAGATACTCAAGAATGAGACAATCGCAGTTATAGGTTACGGCGTTCAGGGCCCCGGTCAGGCTTGCAACCTGCGCGACAACGGTTTCAACGTAATTGTTGGCCAGCGTCAGGGCAAGACATTTGAGAAAGCTGTTGCCGACGGTTGGGTTCCCGGTAAGACCCTGTTCTCAATCGAGGAGGCTGCCCAGAAGGGTACAATCATCTGCATGCTTCTGTCCGATGCCGCTCAGATGCAGCAGTGGCCCAACATCAAGCCTTACCTGACCGCAGGCAAGACTCTCTATTTCTCACACGGATTCGCCATCACATGGAATGACCGCACAGGCGTTGTTCCTCCCAAGGATATCGATGTTATCATGGTTGCTCCCAAGGGCTCGGGTACATCACTGCGTACTATGTTCCTCGAAGGCCGCGGCCTGAACAGCTCTTATGCTGTTTATCAGGATGCATCAGGCCATGCTCTTGACAAGGTTCTGGCATTCGGTATCGGTATAGGTTCAGGTTACCTGTTTGAGACCACATTCGTACGCGAGGCAACATCCGACCTTACCGGTGAGCGCGGTTCACTGATGGGCGCCATCCAGGGACTGCTGCTGGCTCAGTATGAGGTGCTGCGTGAGAATGGACACACTCCCTCTGAGGCATTCAACGAGACTGTCGAGGAACTCACTCAGTCACTTATGCCTCTGTTTGCACAAAAGGGTATGGACTGGATGTACGCCAACTGCTCAACTACTGCACAGCGCGGTGCTTTGGACTGGATGGGCCCGTTCCACGATGCCATCAAGCCCGTTGTACAAAAACTCTATGCAAGCGTAAAGAGCGGCCATGAGGCTCAGATATCAATTGACAGCAACTCAAAGCCCGGCTACCGTGAGGGTCTTGAGAAGGAGCTGGCTGCCCTGCGCGACAGCGAGATGTGGCAGACCGGTGCAGTTGTCCGCAAACTCCGTCCCGAGAACAACTGATAGAGATATCAATCGGGAATAAAAAAATCCTCGCGAAACTTTTCCGCGAGGATTTTTTATTATTGGTGACCTTTTGATCAGAAGAACTTGTAGCGGTTGTCAACTACCTTTGCCTGATAGTAGAGTTCTTCAAGAATCTGACCGCTAATACGGCTTGAAGACATACTGCGGGTACGGGTAGATTCCGCCTTTTCATCATATTCAACAGAGTAAGAATCATCACTGATTTTTTCTGCCACGAATACGCAGTTCTCACCCTTCATGGGAGCGGTGAGTTCATTCTTCTCAAGATTGAAAACGCTGGGGCCGATAGTAGACTCATTGGCAAAAAGTGATGAAACGAATGCGTCATTGTTGAAATTGACAAATCTGATAGTATCAACTACGACACCTTCAACAGACTTTAGTTCATCAATGCTCTTTCCTGCAAATTCAGCCTTGAGCAGATCATACTTCTTATCGTTGATAGCCTTGAGTGAAAGAGTTGTGGCAGCATCCTCAATACTGCGAGTGCCGCGCGGATGAATCTTTTCTACGCCGACTACAAGCAGATGGTCATTTTTATTGCCAACTTCATAAAGACGTGAAACCTCACCCTCCTTTGCTTCAAATGCCCAACGGATTGCTTCGGCAGACTTGGCTACACCTCCTATGGTATGGTTGTAGTTCTGGAATCCGGGATAGGAGAGCAGACGGTAATCTGAATCCTCGGCATTCTCCTTAAGCTGATCAACGGTGGTGTTAAGTGAAAGGAATGCGTTCAGTTCATTATAGGCCTTGTTGCTGGTCTCCTCACTGAATTCAACGGGACGCTTGACAATTGCAAGGTCATACTTGGTCAAAGGAGTCTTGACATCAACCACCTTGAGTACAATGAATACATTGCTTAACTTAAGGCTTGCGACCTCACCTTTTTTCATGCTGTTTAGCTTATTCAGATAGAGAGCGTTATCACCTGTAATGGTTGCGGGTTCATAAGAATCTGATGCAATCCATTGGTTGGTAACAGTCTGCTGATAGTTAGCTGCCAGTTCAACAAAGTCGGCACCTTTCTTGAGAGCCTTGACAATGCTGTCGGCACGATTGGCCTGTGCCTCCTCATCGTCACCGACAACCTGCATGATGTTGAACTGAATTGAATCATAACCGCTTGTTACAGCCAGAAGCTTAAAAGCATTGTATGTGTCATCATCCGGTGTATAGAAAGGACCGAACACGCCGCCCACCTGAACTGAGTCAACTCTGGCAGCCACGTCATAGGGAAGGTTCTTGGCTGAACGTGAAACCTCACTGAACATGATATCCGAACCTGAACGGCGTATGAATGATGTATAGTCATCAATGTCAGCCTCAAGCTGGGTGGCAATCTCATTCATCTCCTCAAGTTGAGCCTTACGATCTGATTCACTGGGGGTTATCTCATAATCAATATATACGAGGTCACGGTTCTCGGCATAGTTGTACAATGCAGGCTTGCTCTCGTTATAGAGTTTCTTGATGTCTGAAGATGTAACCTTGACGTTTTCATCAGGAACAGCGGTATAGGGTTTGTAAGCCACAAGGACATCTGTTCTCATGATACGGTTGTTATAGGCATTCCTGGCAGCCACAGGATTTGACATCACTGAGGCGTTGACCAATGCCGAATACTTTGTGTACAGAAGTTCGCTCTTGATGTTCTGTTCAACAAAAAGCCAGTAGTTATAAACGCTCTGATAATAAGCATACTCCTCCTGTGATACTGTCTGGGGATCCATCTCATTGAAAGAGGCGATAAAGTCCTTAAGCAGGTCAGCGTCAAACTTACCTTCAGGATTATTGAAAGGAGTGTTGGCAAGCATCGGGTTTGTACCACGATCTATCACATCCCTTACCTCGGCATCAGAAACTACCAGACCTATTGCCTTGGCTTCATTATTGATTATACGGTTACGTACCATTGTAGCCCATACCTCATCCTTGAGTGCATTCTGCATCTCCTCTGTGATATCCGACATCTGGTTGGCGAATTTTACCACATCGGTATAGATCTCAAGTTCCTTCTGGAATTCCATTGCTGTTATATCTTCACCGTTAATGGATCCGACATACTGGACACCCTGATTGGGGCGGATAATCTTCCATGCGTCACCAAGAATGAAGGCCAGCATAGCAAGGCCGATAACGATAAGAAGCAGTGGTCCTTTGCTTCTGATTTTCTGTAATGTTGCCATTTCTTATTGTTGTTTTATTCGTTTTTTTTGTCTGAAAAACCGCCATTGCGGGTAAAAGCGCACAAAATTACTAAAAAATGTTCTAATACCCCAATATGTACTTATTTATTTAATAATGTGAGTTCCACCAGCTCTATCTTGGTTTCACCACGCTTTAGTATCCTGAAAGAATAATCGCCTACGGTTATTTTCTCATTCACTTTAGGGAATCCCTTTGCCTGGGTTATTATCAGACCTCCCACCGTCATATACTCATCAGATTCCGGGATGTTCAATCCGAACATTCCGTTGACACGGTCTATCTCCATGCGCCCGGACAGAAGATAACCGTCGTCTGTCTTCTTGGCGATCAGGTTGGTCACATCATGCTCATCCTCAATATCACCAAGCAGCTCCTCTATGATATCTTCAAGTGACACCATGCCGGATGTACCTCCGAATTCGTCAACCACGACTGCAATGCTCTTCTTTCGGGCCATAAGCTGTTTCATCAGTTTCTGGGCTGCTAGTGTTTCGGGAACAAAGGGCATGGTCTGTATATGCCTGTTCCAGTCTTCCTTGTGACGGAACAACTCCGATGAATGGATATATCCGATAATATGATCCATATCCTCATCAAACACAAGCAATTTGGAGTAACCTGTCTCTATGAACCTTTCACGCAACGAATTCCATGATTCCCCCTTCTCAACTGCGCAAATCTCGTTTCGGGGCACCATGCAGTCGCGGGTCTTGACATTTGAGAAATCCAGGACATTCTGGAAAATGCGGACTTCCGAATCCGGCTGGCTGTCCTCTTCGGATCCGGTCAGTCCGGAATGGACAAAGTAATCCAGGTCAATCTTGCTGAAGGCCTTGGCTGTATTCTCTTTGTCTATCCTTATCCCGAACACCATAAGCAGCAGACGTGAAACCCATGTGGTAAAAAGAGAGATAGGATAGAGAATTATGTATATCAGGAATATCGGGAAGGCCAGGATATTCAGTTTGCCGTTAGGATTTGACCTGAATATGCTCTTTGGAAGAAACTCCCCGACCACAATGACTATAGCTGTCGATACCAGCGTTTCAAGAACGACCAGAAGGAACTCATTCGTGATAAACCCCTGTGGAAGCAACATCTCTATGAGATGTGCCATCATCGTGCTGTAGAGGACAAGAGCTATGTTGTTGCCCACCAGCATAGTTGATATATAGATATTGGGATTGCGGAAGAACCTCTCCAGGATGCGGGAGCTGAACGTACGGTTCTCAACATCCAGTTCAAAGCGCAGTCGGTCCGCTGACACGAAAGCGATTTCCAGCCCCGAGAACAACGCCGAAAAGAACAGCGCCACAAGCATTATCGTCAGGGTATGACTCATTTGGTATCTGTAATGGGGAAAACTCCCTCCGTCTTACGTATGGTATATTCTGTCAGATTGCTGTTTGATTCAAATCCGTGCCCCACCAGTATCTGCCTTTCCTGCCTGATATGGATAAGGCTGTCCGAATACATGCGTTTTGTATTGTCGTTCACAAACAGCTCCTGAGTGTCGAACTCTTCATTCTTGATATTCTCGGCATGAACGTTATGCCTCAACTGCCAGAGTTTGCTGTCCTTGAAATAATAGGCGGTATCTGCCCGCAGCATGGATTCCGGAACCATCATGGAGTCAAGTATCTCCAACAACACTCCCTGCTCCATACTGTTGAATGGAGGATTGTGCCTGTCAAAATATTTCCACTCCTCGGCTATTACGTGATACCTTATGATCCCGTTTTCCGAAACATACATATCCACACCCCTGGTCGTCATTACTGACGTCGAATCACGGTTAGTCACCGCCGAACCAAGTTGTTTGTCCTTGTTGCCGCATGAAAGCCAGAAAAACGACGAGACAACCGCCATAATGACGGTTGCCAGGTGCGTTATCCTTATCATCGGCTTAAGACCGGTGGTATGTATCATTTATCTGATTGTGGTAGTCTCGTTTATCCAGCCCTTGATTTCAATCTTGTCACCGGCCTTGTAACCGAACATGAAAAGATCCTCAGCCTGCGGGCACTGTTTCTTATACTGGCTGATAAGGTCATTTGCCCTTTCTGCTACAGATGAGTCTACCCTCTTGGCCTGCTCAAGTTTATCAATAACTGCAAAATATGCGCAACGGTTCAAAGCCGGCTCATTTGACCAGTCATGCTTGACGGCATAGAGTTGTGCAAGCAGTATATAGGCTTCACCCTTGCTTGAATTGTTCGAAATGCACTTCTGTAAAGCAGTACGGCTGTTATCATATTTCTCCTGAGACATGTAGAGATTGGCGATATAATAATAGGTGTCAGCCATACTCTTGCTGTCATCATCAAGTTCAAGTGCCTGGTTGTAATACTCAAGAGCCTTCTCGGTATCCTGACGCTGCTGGAGGTAGAGTCTGCCCAGACTCTTGGCTGTCTGTACTGAAGGTGAGATGGCGTGTGCGTACTCTGCAGCCTTGAAATATGCGTCACTTGACCTGCAGTCAAACATAGTCATCAGCTTTACGACCTTATTCAGATACTCAAGGTTATCCTTGTTGTTCTCAATCTTGGGACCATAAATCTCCTGCAGTTTCTCGCAATCGGCAGCGCCGCTGTTGATGAACAGTCCGTCGATTCTCTCCTTTACCTTTAAGGCCTGCTCCAGGATCTTGTCATCAGTCTGAAGGGCGATGAAATCATCAATGTAATTGGCGCAATCCACATAGTCCTGCATCAGGGCATCGCGGAACTCGTCATTGTCCTTCTTGTTCTTGAAACGCTGTGCTGAAACATTCATAAGGTCGTCAAGCACATAGTATTGGCTCTGACCCTTACCCAGATCTACAGACTTGCGCAGGATCTCATAAGCCTTTGATATCTGCACCCTGGGGTTATAAGACATATAGTCATGACCATACTGGCCCAAAACCTCATATTCCGTAGCCTTGTTCTTGGACTGGGCATTAAGCTTATCCAGATATTTGAGACGCTGCTCATAAACCTGGAACAGTTCGTCCGAATACTTGGCCATCAGTTCCTCATCCTTGGCGGTCTTGGCATCCTTATAAAGGTTACGCAGTATCTTGATTCCGTAGTTATAGGTATTGACCGAAGCCAGAGGAGCATCCCTGAACACCTCCTGCCAGCCTTCATTGTAAGCATCCAGGAAGTTGTTGGTCTTGTAATATTCAGTATAGATACTGATATTCTTGATAGTGTTGATGCTGTCTTCCCCATGGCCGTAACGTGAGCCATCTTCTACACCTTTCTGTGCGTAAGCGCCTGTTGCTGTCACAAGCGCAAGAACAATCATTCCAAACTTTTTCATATCTCCTAACTTTAATTCTCGTTAATAATATAAAACAGTTACATATTTGGTTAAATTAATCTACCATTAATTTCATGAACCAGCGTTCCATAAACGTCACTCCCACATTTATCATAATGTAGTTCTCGGTTATCATTCCTTTGTACAGAGGCTGGACCCTTACATACTCACCGGACACATGCACATAAGACATACTGTTGTACGATGACGTAAGAGGCATGGAGAGTCCGGCACTCACTCCCAAACGCAATGGTCCGTTCTTATCTTCCACCTTAAAATATGACTGAGAGAAACTGGCACCTATCTGATATGAGGAGCGCTTGAAGAAATTGCGGCTCATCTCATCCGGCCTTATCATGAAACCTGCTGCTGCCGAAAGCCTGTCACGCCCAGTCTTCTGACCAAAGAAAGAGGCCTTTGACCATGTCTGGTATGAAATATCGGCACCTATCATACGGTTTTTCCATTTGTATGTGAATCCTGCCGACAACTGGTCAGGCAAGGAGAATGCATCGGCAATACTGACGGTATCGCTGCTGGAGTGGACATCTGTAACATAAGTGTCGCTTTCCAGTTTTTGGGCAGGAGTATAGGTCAGTCCCAGCACCAGGCTGTTTTCACCTGACGACAAAGTACCCTGAAGACCGAAATCCAGTTTCAGGGCAGACATTTCGGCATTGTATGTCTTGGCTCGGGACTGTATAACAGAATTGGAGTAGGTATTGATTACGGAATGGGTCAGGTCACCTGAAATATAGGAGGCATTGAATCCCAACGACAGCCAATCGGCTGGTCGCCATCCCAGTCCGCCTATGAACTGTCTTATTCCGCCTGTACCGGAATAAGTATTGGTTGCCGTTATCTCACCGTCTTCATCACGGCGGATCAGTTGTGTTCCTGAAAAATTATAACCTACGTTTGAGAAGGGCAGGAAGCCCAGAGTCATTCCCACCTTGGGCAGAATCCTGAACTGGATTGCCAGATGGCTTATACTTGAATTACGGGCATTGAGCCTTACATCGTTTTCACTGAAATTGCCGTTCTGAAGTGTGAGTCCCAGATCTGCCACAAAGGTCAGCGTATCTACCATGGAGTAAGAAGCCGGGTTCTTGAGGTTCAGGGTGTTGGGATGACGGAAACCGGCACCTATACCGCCCATAGACCTGGTAATGCCCGTCGATTGGTCTGACATCATACCCAATCCGAATCTGGAATACGGCGAATTCACTCCAGTCTGTGCATGCATTTGGCCCGTACCGGACAGGCAGAAGACAGATAGTGCCAGAACAACGATATTTGTTTTAAATCTCTTTTTCATTGAAATCCACAATCCGTGCCAGTCCGCGAAGGACCAGGTCCGGTACTGCAAAAGTAGTGCTTTTGGCTTTTATATCAAAGGATTCAGCGTCACCTCCGGTTAAAAAAACCAAAAGTGAAGGATATAAAGAGCCCAATTCATCTATGTAACCTTCCAATTCATGTCTTACGCCGACCATCACCCCGCTCCTTATTGCAGTGAAGGTATCGTTCCCGAAAATGGGGATATCTCCATTCCGGTCAACCATAGGCAAAGCACCGGTATGCTCGTGAAGGGACCTGAACCTCATATCCACTCCGGGTGCTATATTGCCTCCCCTGTATACTCCGTCAGCCGATACGAAATCATACGTGATCGCTGTACCAGCATCCACAATCAGCAGGTCATGTCCGGGTTTCATGGACCAGGCGCCGACTGCAGCAGCCAGACGGTCCATTCCGAGGGTTTGAGGGGTTGAATAGGAATTCCTGATCGGAACCGGAGTGTCCCACCTGAGCGGGAAGAGCCCTTTTGACAGCAGCCATCTTTGGGTCTCCTTTTCCAACGGATGTACCGCACACCACATACCCCCTTCAGCATCTGTCATCCTGACGGCATCTTTCAACCCATCCGGTGTGTACCGGCCGCTAAATACCGTCTCAAGTGTGGTTCCGTCCCAGACGGCGGCTTTCACCCTGGTGTTTCCAAAATCAAGCAACAATGTCATATCGGCCGCAAAAATAAGTATCTTTGCACAAATTGTTATTATTATGAACAGGAAAATCCTATACATCCTGGCAACCATTGTCTCAATCTTTCCGCAAGTCAAGGCTCAGAATGACAGCATTAACGCATATCTGCTCACCTGTGAGCCCGGACGGGCCATCTATGAACTGTACGGTCATTCCGCAATATGGATAGAGGAAGTTGGCAAAGGCTATGACGAGGTGTTCAACTACGGTCTTTTCAGTTTCGACTCTCCGCATTTTGTCCTCAACTTCACCCTAGGCAAGACGGACTATCTTCTGGGATCGGAAAGACTGGAGTATTTCATGCAGGAGTATAAGGAACGCGGGTCGGTGGTTTACGCCCAGAAACTAAACCTGAGCCATGCAGAATCCAGGAGGCTGTATGACCTGCTCATTGAGAACAAACGGCCGCAGAACAGGGTATACAGATACGATTTCCTGTATAAGAACTGCGCCACGATGGCCATTGACAAGATTGAGCAGTGCATTTCGGGCAGCATCACTTACAGGCAGTCTTCGCCCGACCTCTCTTTCAGGGATATCCTGACAGAGCACAATTCCGTCCGCCCATGGAGTGAATTCGCAATAGACCTGGTAATAGGCGCTGAGGCTGACCGGCCTCTTGAATACAGGCAGGAAGCATTTGCTCCCAGACATCTCATGAGTCTGGCATCGGGCGCCGTAATAACAGACACGGCCGGAGTCAGCAGGCCATTGGTGCAGCAGACCTTGCGTCTGGTCAACCCTGACCACAGCGTTGATTTCGGCAAACCTCTGTTCACCCCCTTACAGGTGGCCTGGATTGTCTTGCTGACGGTTTTATTGCTGTCGCTCATCGGATGGTATACAAACAGGTCTTTCTGGTTGGTCGATGCCATTCTGTTCGGCATTCAGGGACTGGGAGGTATCGTGATAGCTCTCCTGTTCTTTTTCTCTGAACACCCCACCGTAGACTCCAACTGGCTTGTCATATGTTTTAACCCGCTGCCTCTTTTATTCTTACCGTTCATGATCATCAGGTCAAGACATGGCAGGGTTCCGGTCTTTGCAATCTGTGAGTTTGCCGTATGCTCCGCATTCCTGCTATTGTCTCCCGTCATTCCTCAGAAAATTGAACCGGCCACAAAACTGTTCATAGGCACATTTGCCATACGGGCTTTCAGCACGTTCATGTTCCAGTCGCTTTCCGGGTTACGTAACAGGCCACAAAAGAATAAGGTCGGCGCACATCTGCCTGTATTGCTGCTGATATCTCTCCTTTTTCCGTCAATGGCAACGGCCAAATCAGAGAACAGTCCCAAACTGGTAGTGGGTATTGTTGTGGACCAACTGGATGAGGAGTGTCTTGAGAAACTCATGCCCATAATGGGAAATGACGGAATAAAACGCCTATGGACATACGGCTACAACAGGACCAACGCTACATTTGACTTTGATGATACGGACCGGGCATCGGCAGTGACTTCAATACACACCGGAGCCTCACCCTTTCAGCACGGCATTGTAGCCGGCAGGTGGATGAATCCCTCAACTCTTTTGCCGTCTTCGCCTGTAGATGACAGCAACTACAAGGGTATCAATACAATTGAGATGACCTCACCCGGGCGTCTGCTCTCAACAAATCTTGCCGACCAGATGAAACTGGGTTCAGCAAGCCGTTCAAAGATCTGCTCCATCGCAATTGAAAGGGATGCCGCCGTACTGGCAGGCGGACATGACGCAGATGTGGTTCTCTGGATGAATGAAGCCGACGGCATGTGGAGTTCTTCGGATTATTACGGAGCATTGCCCGAATGGGTCAACCAGGGAAACAACAGCTGGGGCAGCAACACCTGGAGACCAGCTTTGCCCACCGCTTCATACATCCAGCCGTCTGATCACGACCTTTTCAAGCCGTTCTCCTATAAGTTGTCAGACAATGATGCCTGGGATTACCGCACATCGCCTTACGCCAATGACCGTATCACCGAGATGGCCATCAGGTCTCTCGAAGGATTGAGACTCGGCGATGACGACTTCACCGATATGCTGACCCTCACATACTATGCCGGCAATTACAGACATGCCCCCAACTCCGTCTGGTCTCTTGAGCAACAGGATATCTATGTGCGTCTTGACCAGACAATAACCGAACTGGTTACCACAATAACCGGAATGTACGGACTTGACAACGTGCTGTTCTTCCTGACATCGACCGGTTATGTGGAAAATGCCGTCCCCGAGTTTGCCGGCACCCGTATTCCCACCGGCCAGGTAAGTATGGAACGGGCCACAGCACTTCTCAGCCTCTATCTGTCGGCCAAGTACGGCAGCGCCACATGGGTCAGGACCTTTCACCGCAACCATATCTATCTGAACCATGACCTCATTGAGGAGAAAGGGCTTGCCCTGCATGAATTATTGGAAAGTTGCGTTGATTTATTGGTACAGGTTACGGGTATCAGAAGTGTGGTACTTATGCGCGATTTGATGTCAACGGTCCCCGATATGGAGGCTGTAAGAAAGAGAAACGGGCTGAACGCATCCTATTCCGGAGATATAATCATAGACGCCATACCCGGCTGGGGCATATCTGACGAGAAAGAAGGCAAGGTGCTATACCGCAAACCTGTGGCCAGACCCGTTCCGCTGATACTGTACGGAAACGGAATAAGAGCCGAAGTGAACCATGAGCCGATATCCGTGAGCGTCCTGGCGCCAACCATATCGCTCATCACACGCAACGATCCTCCCAACGCCTGTTCGACAGTTCCTCTCAAGAATCTCAAATGACGGATGTTGGCTGTAGGCTGTCGGTATTGGCTGTTGGCTAAAAAAACATTACCTTTGCGCGGATTAAAAAAAATATATGGAAAAGAAATACATCAGTCTCACATACGACCTTATGCTCAAGGACGGTGAGGGCAAACTCTACAGATACGAGAGTGCCACGCGCGAAAGGCCCTTCAAGTTCATAACCGGTATTGGTTATGCTCTGGATCTTTTTGAAAGCAATGTGGGTTCACTCGCTGTCGGTGAGAGCTTTGAGTTTGAGATCCCTGCCGACAAGGCATACGGTGAATACAGCAAAGAGAACGTCATTGATCTGGACAAAGGCATATTCCTTCGTAACGGCGTATTTGATGATGAGCATGTCAAAGTGGGTGCAATCATTCCCCTGAGCGACGGTCAGCAGACATTCAATGCTACCGTCACCAATATAACCGCCGACAAGGTTACCGTTGACCTGAATCATCCCCTTGCCGGTGAAGACCTCACATTCAAAGGTGTAATTCTGGAGTCACGTCCTGCCACCCAGGATGAGATAGACGCTGTCCTTCACCCCAAATGCAAAGGCTGCGGCGGCGGCTGCAACGGCGGTGACTGCAGCGGTGACTGCAACTGCGAAGGCGACTGCAAAAAATAAGCATTATATGAATACTCTGGGCCAGAACCTTACCCTGACCACTTTCGGCGAGAGCCATGGCCCCGCCATAGGTGGCGTTCTTGATGGATTCCCATCAGGAATAACCATTGATCCTGAATTTGTACGGGCATGCACGCAACGCCGCCGTCCCGGACAGAGCACCGTGACTACCGGCCGTCAGGAGCAGGATGAGGTAGAGTTCCTGTCAGGACTTCTTGACGGAGTCAGCACAGGAGCGCCCATAGCATTTATCATAAGGAATACAGACCAGCACTCATCAGATTACGATGAGCTCAAGGACCTGTTCCGCCCTTCACATGCCGATTATGCATGGCTTCAGCGTTACGGCATACGTGACTGGCGCGGCGGCGGCCGTTCATCGGCACGCGTTACCGCTCCCGTCTGCGTTGCAGGCGCTCTGGCCATACTGGCCTTCCGCAAGTTGCTGCCAGGTCTTGAGCTGAAAGCCTTCACATCACAGATAGGTCCCTACTCCACTGACCCCGACAAGGATATGGAGTATCTCCAAACCAATGTCGAGACAAATGCCGTAAGATGTCCCGACTCTGATCTGGCATCAAAGATGGAGGAATATATCAAGGATTTGCGCAAGGAGCAGGATTCAACCGGAGGATGCGTAACATGCATTGTAAAGGGCCTTCCGGCAGGCATTGGCAATCCCGTTTTTGACAAGTTGGAGGCATCGCTGGCCAAGGCTATGCTGGGCATCAACGCCTGCAAGGGTTTTGAGTACGGCGACGGATTCCTGTCGGCTTCACAGCGCGGTTCACAGCATAACGACGCTTTCCGCATGGAAGGCGGCAACGTTACCACTGCCACAAACCACAGCGGCGGAATCCAGGGCGGTATCAGCAACGGTCAGCCCATAAGGTTCCGTGTGGCGTTCAAGCCCACCCCTACAATAGGTCAGCAGCAGAATACCGTGACAGTTGACGGCCGTGAGGTCACAATCGCAGCCAAGGGGCGTCACGATCCGTGCGTAGTTCCCCGTGCGGTTCCGGTTGTGGAATCACTCACGGCACTGGTCATTCTTGACCAATACCTTTCAAGCAAATAAATTTTCCAGATTATCTGCCAGCTCCTGCATGGAGTGAAGCAGCAGTACAGGCTTTTCGGCCAGCAGGATCTCATCCTCAAGCGGGCCGGTATTGACTGCAATGGTATCTATTCCGGCTGCAACGGCGGCACGTATGCCAAGCGGGGCGTTCTCAACCACCACAGCCTTACCGGCAGGTACGCCTGCCAACTGAAGGCCCTTCAGATAAGGGTCGGGATAAGGTTTGCCGCGTGTCACCTCAAAGGCTGTCACCATACGGTCACGCGTTATGTAACCCTCATAATCCCTCTGCACACGCTCTATCAGGTTCTTCTGTCCCGAGCCTGTCACGATGAGTATCTTAAGTCCCAATGCTTTGGCCTTCCGGAAAACCTCCTGCGATCCCGGCATGACGCGAGCCTCTGGCATGGAACGGAACAACTCCGCCTTGTAACCGTAAATCTGCTCAACCTCTTTTTCTGTAGCTTCATACCCCCGGTCTCTCAGGCTTATCCGCACAACGGTGTCATGTCCTGTAGCACCTTCATTCAGATAGACGTCATGCGGGGACATATGCATACCGAAACGCTCCATAGCCTGACTCCACGCCTTGGAGTGGTTTGGCATGGAATCATACAAAACGCCATCCATGTCAAACAGGATGGCGCTTTTTTCATGGAGTGAAAATGCCATTCTTATATATTACTCCTTAATTCGTGAAAGGATTCTCTTGGATTCCTCCTCATATCCGGGTTTGCCCAGGAGAGCAAACATATTCTTCTTGTATGCTTCCACGCCCGGCTGGTTAAACGGATTGACCCCAAGTACATAACCACTTATGCCACAACCCTTTTCAAACATATAGATAAGTTGTCCTATCCAGTATTCATTGAGCTGGGGAACAGTGATGCGGATATTCGGGACACCTCCGTCCACATGAGCCAGTCTCGTACCCAGCTCAGCCATCTTGTTAACCTCATCCACATGCTTTCCGGCCAGAAAATTCAGGCCGTCCAGATTCTCCTCATCAAAGGGGACCAGAACAGAATGTTTTGCCTTATCCACAGAAATGACGGTCTCGAAAATGGTGCGCTCTCCCTCCTGAATCCATTGTCCCATGGAGTGAAGGTCAGTAGAGAAATCAACTGAAGCCGGGAAAATACCCTTGCCTTCCTTGCCCTCGGACTCTCCGTAAAGCTGTTTCCACCATTCACTCAGATAATGCAGCTTGGGCTGGAAATTGGCAAGGATCTCTATCTTCTTGCCATTGCGGTAAAGGGCATTGCGGACTGCGGCATACAGGGCAGAAGGATTATCCTCGAATCTTACGCCCGAACCGGTCAAGCCCTCCATATCGGCAGCGCCCTTAACCAGTTGACGGATATCAAAACCGGCAACTGCTATCGGAAGCAGGCCTACCGGAGTCAGTACAGAAAAGCGTCCGCCCACATTGTCGGGAATGATGAAACTGCGGTAACCCTCCTTGTCGGCACATACACGAGCGGCGCCGCGTTTGGCGTCCGTGACAGCAACTATGACATTGCGGGCCTCTTCCCTGCCCCACTGGTCTTCACACTGTTTCTTGAGAAGACGGAATGCCAGGGCTGTCTCAGTTGTTGTACCGGATTTGGAGATGTTTATTATTCCGAATCTGCGGTTCTTGAGATATTCCGTAAGTTCAAACAGGTAATCCTCACTTATGTTGTGACCGGCAAACAGTATCTGAGGATTCTTTTTATCATTGTCCGATGTGCAGAAACTGCCGGCGAGCGCTTCAATGACGGCTCGTGCGCCAAGATAACTGCCGCCGATTCCGGCCACGACAACCACATCGCACTTTTGACGCATTATGCGTGCAGACTCCTCGATTGCATCAAGCAGGCTATCCTTTGTAGCGGATGCGAGGTTGACCCAACCGATAAAATCATTACCCGCACCACTGCCGTTCTCAAGCTTGTAGATGGCATCCTTCACTTCTGGCTCCAAAGCCTTGATCGTATTCCCGGGAACAAAATCCCTTACCTGTGAAATGTCTATCTTAATCATAGTCCTTTATTTAAATGAGTCTGTAAGAAGTTTTATTTCTATTACAGGCGAAATATGTTCATATAGGATATTATACATAGCATTCAGGATTGGCATGTTGACACGGTAATGCTCATTTATCTCCTTCATGCATTTGGTTCCGTAGTAACCCTCGGCAATCATCTCCATCTCAAGCTGGGCGGCTTTAACCGAATAGCCCTTACCTATCATCGTACCGAACACCCTGTTACGACTGAAATTCGAATAACCTGTCACAAGCAGGTCACCCAGATAAACAGAGTCATTTACCGCACGGTTGGGCATCGGACGTGCCGTGGCCAGGAAAGAATTCATCTCCTGAATGGCATTTGACATCAGAACCGCCTGGAAATTGTCGCCATACTTAAGACCGTTACAGATACCTGCGGCAATGGCATACACATTCTTAAGAACCGAACTGAACTCTATGCCTGCGACATCCTCCGACACCGATGTCTTCACATATGAATTGGTAAGTTTACGTGCTATGTCATGAGCGTTGTCTATCTCCTGACATCCTACTGTCAGGTATGAGAGACGCTCCAATGCCACCTCCTCTGCATGACATGGGCCGGCAACGACAGCGACATTCTCCATCGGAACGCCATAATAACGGTGAAAATAATCCGACATCAGAAGATTGTCTTCCGGAACTATACCCTTTATAGCCGACACCACGAACTTGTCACGAAGCTTTACCTTCAGCTTCTTCATGTGGGATTTGAAATAAGGAGAAGGTGTAACAAAGACCAGCACTTCGGAGTCCTCAACCACCTGATTAATATCGGATGAGAAGTTTATGCGGTTCACATCAAACTGCACACCCGTCAGGTATGCGGGATTGTGACCCAGACGCTTAAAGTCTGCTATACGGTCATCGCGGCGGATATACCAGTTTATGGAATCCTCAGTTGACAGCAGTATCTTGGCTATTGCTGTTGCCCAGCTGCCGCCACCCATAATTGCCAGTTTTCCCTGTGGAATTGCCATAATTATATCTGTTTTAATCCTTGCTCTCGGGTTTCATCTGCGGGAAGAACAGAACCTCCTGGATAGCCTGCTGTCCGGTCATGAGCATAACCAGACGGTCTATACCGATGCCGATACCGCTTGTGGGAGGCATGCCGTACTCCAAAGCGCGTACGAAATCCTGATCTATGAACATTGCCTCGTCATCACCCTTCTGGCTAAGACGCAGCTGATCCTGGAAACGCTCGTACTGATCTATGGGATCATTGAGCTCACTGTATGCGTTGGCCAGCTCCTTGCCGTTGACCATCAGCTCAAAACGCTCGGTAAGACCGGGTTTGCTGCGGTGCATCTTGGTAAGGGGTGACATCTCGACAGGATAATCCGTGATAAATGTGGGCTGGATGAATGTACCCTCGCAGGTCTCTCCGAATATCTCGTCAATGAGCTTGCCCTTGCCCATGGAGGGAGAAACCTCAACGCCGCACTTCCCCGCAACCTCACGCATCTCATCTTCGCTCATACCGTTCAGGTCATATCCGGTCTTCTCCTTGATGGCATCCAGGATAGGCAGACGACGGTAGGGAGCCTTGAAATCAACCTCGTTCTCACCAACCATAACCTTGGTGGTGCCGTTGGTCTCAAGAGCTATTTTTTCAAGCAGTTTCTCGGTAAAGTCCATCATCCAGTTGTAATCCTTGTAGGCTACATAGAGTTCCATGCAGGTGAACTCAGGATTATGGGTGCGGTCCATACCCTCATTACGGAAGTTCTTTCCTATCTCATATACGCCCTCAAAGCCGCCTACTATAAGACGCTTCAGATAAAGCTCCGTAGCGATACGGCAGTAGAGGTCTATATCAAGGGTATTATGATGGGTTATGAACGGGCGTGCGCTTGCACCTCCGGGGATTGGCTGCAGTATGGGAGTCTCAACCTCGGTATAACCGGCATTGTCCAGGACAGAACGCAGGGTGCGGATAACCTTGGTACGCTTGAGGAATGTCTCCTTTACGCCCTCATTGACCACCAGGTCTACATAGCGCATGCGGTAACGAAGGTCTGGGTCATCGAACTTGTCATATGCAACGCCGTCCTTGTACTTTACGATTGGCAGCGGACGCAGTGATTTGGACAGGACAGTGAGTTTCTTGGCGTGGATTGTTATCTCTCCCATCTGTGTGCGGAACACAAAACCTTCTATTCCGATGAAATCGCCGATGTCAAGAAGTTTCTTGAACACCTTGTTGTACATCTCCTTGTCTTCCTCATCGGGGCAGATGTCATCACGGGTGATATAGACCTGGATACGGCCTGTCGAATCCATCAACTCTATGAATGATGCCTTTCCCATAATACGACGGCTCATCATACGGCCGGCCACGCATACCTGGCGGGGCTCGTCCTCATCCTTGAAGTTCTCTTTTATCTCGGCGGCAAAAGCGTTTGTGGGATACATTGCTGCGGGATACGGATCGATACCCATGGCACGCAACTCCTTAAGACTCTCTCTCCTGAATTGTTCCTGATCGCTTAATTCCATTATTTTTCAGTGCATTATTTACAATCTGCAAAGGTAGTAAAAAAAGTAATAGCGCTGCCAGCGACAGCGCTATTACTTTTCTTTGATACCGGAAAGCGGTTATTGATTGCCGCCGAACAGGCTGAATATGGTAGCCAGTGATGACAGGGTGTTTGAAACGCCTGCAGTTGTCTCTGATATTGCTGCCACAGTATTGGCCACGTTACTGCCGGTAGTAGCGGCAGCCTGCTGTGTCTGCTGAGCGGGCTGGCTCTGGGCTGCGGCTGCAAGACCGGCGGCAGCTATGGCTGTAAGGTCTGTTCCGTTTACCAGTGTCTGAAGAGTTCCGGTTACGGGCTTTGAAGTCTGCTGGGTGACAAGATTATTGGAGCCAAGGATAAGTCCTGCAGCAAAATCTCCGTAGAACTTGCTCTTTTCTTCAACGTTCTTAAGTCCCTGAATGCCGTTGACAAGCTGAGCCATACTGATAATGTTGTTCAGATTGGTAAGATCCACCCTGCCATCGGTCTTGTACTGTGTATAGAGGCTCTTAAGGGCTGCACCCGATGCCTGTCCGTTTACGGAACCGTTTGCATTGCCTCCTCCCAGGATACCGCATGAAGCCGTCAGCACGAATAGTGCCAAAACAGCGAAAATACTTGAAATCTTTCTCATAATCTTATAATTGTAAATAGTCCGTTATCTCATCATCATCGTAGCGCCACTGGGCTGGATAACAAACTCATAAGGCTTCTTGGTCTTGAGTTTGAGAGTGCTCAGAGTGGGCTCCATGGTCTTCTTGTCATCTGTATAGAACTTTACATCACCGTCACCCAGGAATGAGAGGTCAATTTTGCTCTTGATGACCTCACCCGTAGCATTCAGGCCTGCCACGAACCAGCGTCCGTCGGTGCTCTTGCGGGCCAGAATCACATACTTGCCGGGATAGCCGTCCAGGAACCTGGTCTCGGTCCATGTGGTGGGAGCGTCACGCAGCCAGTCCATGCAGATCTTAGGCGCATCCTCCAGGTTGTTGGGGCAGATGGCTATGTTCTGGATGGGGTTCTGGAAGATAACCTCGGTTGCAATCTGGAATATTGGTGTTGTCTTGAGCTGCGATCCGCGTCCGCTGTTCTGCTTGTTCAGGATGCGGTTCATAAAACAGCCGCCGAACTCCATGCAGCCCACTGTGTTGCGTACAAAGGGATGCAGTGTAGCCTTGAAGGCCTCCTCATCGCATGCGCCCTGCCCGAAGTACATGTTCTCCGATGCCAGTACAGCCTCGGATCCTACGTAGTTGGGATACATTCTCTCCCATCCGCGGGGCAATGTGCAGCCGTGGAATATGCACATGATTCCGTGGTCATTGGCATCACTCAGGACCTCCTCATAAAGGCGGATGGTCTCCTGCTTGTCACCGCCCCAGAAATCAACCTTGATTCCCTTACAGCCCACTTTCTCCAGCCAGGCCATCTCCTGCTTGCGGATGATTGAGTTGTCCATCTTGCAGATGGGGCTCTGTACGATATCATTCCAGTAACCGCTGGAGCTGTACCACAGGAATACATCGACCTTCTTTGAGTTGGCATACTTTATGAGTTGCTCCATACGATCGTAACCTATGTTCTGGTCCCAACCGGCATCAATCAGGATATACTCCCAACCCATCTCTGATGCCAGGTCAATGAACTTGATCTGGTCATCCCAGTTGCATGATGCATCCTGCCATACAATCCAGCTCCATGTACTGCGGCCGTATACATACTCGCGTGAGGGAGCATAGAGAGGCTCCACATAGTCCCACATGACAGTGGTCTCCACAATGGGTTTGAGGTCGGAACCTACGGTGATGGTACGCCAGGGTGTTGAAGCCGGAAGACGGAACGCGGGACATACGGTACCTATGCCGTTGTTCTCATCGGGCATGGGGAATTCAATCTTGTATGTATTGTCCTTACAGTCGCTCAAGCGGGAAGCGCAGTAGCTGCTGCTTACACCGGTCTCGCACAGCAGGACCCAACCGTTGTCACCTACATGGAACAGTCCGGGGAATGTGTATCCGTGACCGTATCCGGAGCGGACGTTCATCTCGCCGTCACGTGAGTAACCCTCCTCATAGCTGGGCTTGCTGCGCTGCCAGCCTATCATGGCGTCACTCTGCGGAGTAAGGAATGTGGTGGTACCGTCCGGGAAACGGAATCCGGTATTCTCAAACAGCACGCGTGTGCTGGCACGCTGACGTGGCTTGGGGATATTGTAGCGTATGGCTATGTCATTGTCGCTTACACGGAACTCAAACTCAATTGTCTCACGTGCGGCATTCCTCAATACCACTACCGATGCATTATATGCATGGCTTACATGAGCGGTCTTGATACGGTCCATGGTATAATCCACCTTGGAGCTCTCTGTACGGCACTCAACAAGACTCAGGTTCTTTGTAAAATCACCGTTTCCGGCCTCTCTACCCTGTGGCAGCCCCTCAAGAGTGGGTTTTGAGCCCAGGTCAAGCATTATACCGATAGGTGAATCCTCCAGCATCTGCTTTCCGTCATAAGCGACGGAGTATGTAGGATTCTCTGTTCCGGTCAGATTGAATGATACTACAAGACGGCCGTCAGGACTCTTTAGGTCAGCCACGCCTGCATTCTCCTGGGCGTATGCGACTGAACAGCCCAGCAGCAACGCGATAACAATACTCTTTTTCATGTTCATTTGGTTGTGTAAGTACTCTGTATTTTATTGATTGATATAGAAAAGTCAGAACATACGGAAACTAAGGCGGAGAGTCAGTTGCGGATAAATAGGATACTTGTCTACATACTCCAGAATCTCCTTGGCGTCATTGCCCAGACCATCGGCTGCATCAATTATTGAGCCGACCTCCCTATCCTGGCAGTACAGTACGGAGTTGTGATATATCATTGCACCCAATTCAAACTGCAGTCCGACAATCTTGTTAGGGATACAACGGCCCAATCCCATGCCGACATAATATTTGAGCGGATCCATCATGAAGTCGGCTTCCATGTAACCGCAACCATCCTTCTCAACGACGGGATATTTCTCCTCACCGATGGTAAGTGATATATCATAGTCATCATTTCCTGTCTTTTGACGGAGTTCCTGCAGGGCAGCCCAGTCATTCTCGGTAGTATTTCCGCTTATCTTCAGGAACGGTTCATCCTGATTTCCGGAAGGGGTATAATAAACACCTCCTGCCAGATAAAAACGACCCGAAACGAAAGGATACCAGTTTATCATTGCCTTATAGTTGGTCAGTCCCATCTGAAGTCCGGCATTTATAACAGCCTCATCCCCAAACTTATTCTGGAAATGCAGTATCGGATCATATTGTTCCTGAGTCTTCTTGAGTTCCTCTGTGTCTATATTGATATTGGTATTTACCAAATCGCCCGAAGGCACCCAGTTATAACCAGCCTTAAAGACTATGTGTTTCTGGACAGGCACGGCCAGTTCAACACCAAAACCGTGAAGTCCGGCCTCCACTCCCACTGAAAGATGTCGCAATGGTTCCATGTTATCCTGTCCCGATACGCCCAATGCAACAAAGGTTACCAGCACTGTTGAAAATAATTTTCTCATAAATAATAAGTCAGTAAAAATCCGTCATATCAGATTGCAAATGTAAACCAAATATGCTCTACTTGAAAATAAATCCGGAATTAATTACGTAACTTTGCAGCGACAATGGCCCCGTAGCTCAGTTGAATAGAGCGTCAGATTCCGGTTCTGCAGGTCGTGGGTTTGAGTCCCACCGGGGTCACAAAAAAGGCGATCGCTACGGCGACCGCTTTTTTTGTAACCCCGTGGGACCCCGGGACTGGGCTTCGCCCCAATACTATCGAACCTGAGTTACCATTCTATGGGAGTTTCTCCATGTTCTATGAGCCAGTCGTTGGCTTGGCTGAAGTGGTGATTGCCAAAGAAGCCGTTATAGGCTGAGAGGGGTGATGGATGCGCCGAGCTGAGCACAAGATGACGGGAGCGGTCTATGATTGCCCCTTTTTTCTTGGCATAGCCTCCCCAGAGAATGAATACAAGTCCGTCACGGTGGGCATTGAGTTCACGGATTGCAGCATCGGTAAACTCTTCCCAACCCTTTCCCTGATGTGATCCTGCCTGACCGGCACGGACCGTGAGGGTAGCGTTCAGTAGCAGAACCCCCTGACGGGCCCAACGTGTCAGGTCACCGCTTACGGGAACCGGTTTGCCCAGGTCATCGCTTATCTCCTTGAATATATTCCTAAGCGAGGGAGGAAACGGAACCCCGTCATTGACCGAAAAGCAGAGTCCGTGAGCCTGACCCGGCTCATGATACGGATCCTGCCCTATTATGACGACCTTGACCTTATCGAAAGGACATAAATCAAAGGCATTGAATATCAGACGCCCGGGGGGATAGACCGGACCATGGGCGTACTCATCCTTGACAAAGTCCGTCAAAGTCCTGAAATAGGGCTTGTCAAACTCTGTCTGGAGATGCTCCTTCCAGCTGGGATCTATACGTACGTCCATTATTACTTTGGCGTTGGCGTTGGCTTTGGCGTTGGCGTTGGCGTTGACTTTGGCGTTGGCGTTGACTTTGGCGTTGGCTTTTATATGAGTTGGATGCCGGCTTTGGTGCAAGCGGCACGCATGTCATCCGGCCAGATGCTGGCCTGGATCTCACCGATATGTGCCTTCTGAAGGAACAGCATGCAGAGGCGTGACTGTCCTATGCCTCCTCCTATTGAGAGTGGAAGTTCGCCTGCCAGCAGTTTCTTGTGGAAATAGAGTTCCTTACGCTCCTGTTGGCCGCAGAGGTCAAGTTGACGGAGCAGGGATTCCCTGTCCACGCGGATTCCCATCGAAGAGAGTTCCATGGCACGCTGAAGTATAGGATTCCAAACCAGAAGGTCACCGTTAAGCCCTATGAAACCGTCCTCATTAGGTGTGGTCCAGTCATCATAGTCGGGAGCACGGAGGTCATGCGGTTCGCCATCACCCAACTTTCCGCCTATACCCATGATGAATACAGCCCCATGCTCACGGCAAACTGCATCTTCACGTTCCTTGGGGGTCTTGTCCGGATAAAGACGGCGCAACTCCTCGGAGTGTATGAAAAACACCTCGCGGGCCAGGAAAGGTTCAAGCTGAGGATATGTTTCATTAATCAGATATTCGGTCCTCAGCATGGCTGAATATATCTTACGGACAATGCGTTTCAGAAAAGTCACATTGCGGTCTCCGGGTGTTATGGTACGTTCCCAGTCCCATTGGTCAACATAGAGGGAATGAAGATTGCCCAGACTCTCATCGGCACGGATGGCATTCATGTCAGTATATATTCCGTAACCGGGTTTCACACCATATTCAGCCAAGGTAAGCCGTTTCCATTTGGCCAGTGAGTGGACAACCTCGGCTTTGGCGTCCCCAAGATCTTTTATAGGGAATGTCACGGCGCGCTCCACTCCGTTCAGGTCATCGTTGATACCCATTCCTTTAAGTACGAACAGCGGTGCAGTGACACGTCTTAACTGCAATCCGGTAGACAGGTTCTGTTGGAAAAACTCCTTTATCAGCTTGATGCCCTGCTCTGTCTGCTGTACGGTCATCAACGGTTTGTAACTTTGGGGTATAATCAGGTAACTCATAGTATTTATTGTTTAATCATCATACCAATTGACATAACTGTTATAACTTGAACGTTTCTTGATCTTGAGAAGATCCGAAAGCATATTTGAGTTAGCTTTCACGGTAAAGTTATACGATGTATACGGTTTGAGCACCACACTGCATGACATATTGAAACAGTGCAGGTCACGGGTGACGCTCATAGTCGTCGTGGTGAAATCATGATAGTTGAAATCCCAGCCTGAAGAGAAACTCATGTTCCACTTGTTGGTCAGTTTCATATTGCCCGACATATTAAGGCTGTGTGAAAGTTTCCAGGGATAACGCATTCTCTTGACATTGATGGGAGCCGCAGTATTCTCTCTCATGCTGATGCCGTAAGAGATGGAGAACGACCACGGAAGCGTGTATTCCAGATACCCGTCCTCATCAACCGGAGCATTTCCTCTCTTGCCGGGGGCGGATGGTGCCTGAGCCACATACCCGCCACGGTCTGCATTGGGATTCTCATCAAACTCATCGTCCGATTCCTCTTCATCATCCTCCTTGGGACCGAACAGTTGGTTCCACTTGGATCTCCATTGATTCAGTGTGTTGTTGGAGAATGTATATGAGAAATTCTGGCTCATTCCCTGGAATCGGCCGAAACGTCCGTAAGAGTATTCCGTGCGGTCACCAACCACTACGCGACCGTTCTCGTTGAACTCATATGCGTAAGTCGCCCATGTGGCATTGAGACTGAACGTATAGTTCTTGGTGAGTTTAAGTCTCAGCCTGGTATTCAGATTGCTCCACGGCTTTGTCTTGGCTGCAAAATTATATGACATGGAGGCTCCCAGTTCATCAATGAGACTGATCTTCTTTACACCGGTCGTGTCATTGTCTGTCCTGACCTTCATTTCAAGATTGTTACCTACGCTCATGGACAGTGTTCCCGATTTACCCTTGCCTGGCACACCGTACATCGAACCCGTATATGGAGAGTATTCAACAGTTCGCACCTCGCCGTTCTGATCGGTGTATACATAAGTATCGTAGAAGCCGTATCGGGCGGCACTGAAATCGGGTGACATGCTGTAACTGACGGATGGTGTAAACACATGGCGGGTCATTATGAGTTTATCGCCGAACAGTTTGATCCAAAGCCTGGTAGGTTGATAAAAACCGTACAGTTTAGTGTTCGCGCTGACGCTCAGGCTGTAGTTGTATACACGGTTGAAACCATATACAGTATCCCTGACCGCTTTCATACTGGACTCATCCCATGATTGTTTGACTTTATAGGTATACCATCTGGAATTGTAGTTGAAAGAGGGTGTGATATTGATGTTCTTCAGAATCTGGAAAGTGGCGCTCACAGGTATGGAGTGACGCATACCGTTATGCCAGTCGCGGGCCAGGTTCTTCTCCAGCAATTCACTCTCCTTGCATGAAATGCTGTTGCTCAGCGATCCTGAATAGGTAAACGATATCTTCTCATACCATTTGGCGGTTCCGGCCACTTTCTTGCGTTTGAAAGGATAAATGCGCTGAAGTGAAATGTTCAATGAAGGCATAGTCATGGAGATTGTCGAATCCCTCATATTCTGCGAAAGGTTCATTGAACTGGAAAGTGAAAGACCTATCGACGGAAAGTTACGGGAGTAACTGACACTTGATGTACGGGTGCTTTGGGATGTCAGCGACGGATTGTAGAGACTGCTCAGATTGGACCTTTCATAGCTTTGGGTTGCAAAATTGACGCTTGCCGAGAAGTTCTGGTAAGGATTTGCCTTGGCATCCTGACGGTGAGTCCAGCGGAACTTGAAATTCTTGCTTACAGAATAGTCTGGAAGTCCCTTGTCTCCGAGTTTTGTTGTAAGACTGCTCAGGTAGACATTGCCTGAAAACTTGTAGCGTTTACGGTACTTGCTTTCGGCTGAAAGGCCCCATGACCCTTTGGTAAAGATCTCGCCCAACACCTTAAGGTCAAAATAGTCCGATAATGCAAAATAGTAACCTCCGTCCTTGAGATAGAAGCCACGCTCCATCTCATCTCCGTATGTGGGCACTATTATACCCGATGAGTAATCGCCCTCCATAAAGGGGAAAAAACCGAAAGGAACGAACAAAGGCAGCGGAACTCCCATAACCTCCAGATACGCAGGGCCGAAAATCACATCCTGACCCGGGCGGACCTTGGCTCGTGTTATGCGCAGATTGAAATGGGGATCATCATGCTGGTCGCAGGTAGTGTAGACTCCGTCTGCTATGTAATATTCACCTTCCGGTCCCTTCTTGGCCTCAGAACTGGTCATATAGCCTTCACCCTGCTGGGTTATGATCTCATTGATATAGCCTTTCTCGGTCTTGAAATTGTAACTGATATGGTTAGACTCATACGGTGTTGTACCATCCACGAACACGGGGGTCCCCACCCAGTTGCCGGCCGAGTCCTGAACTCCGTCCGCATACACCAGGCTGCTGTCCATCTGCATCTTGATGACGGCTGCCGTCAGTTGAATCTTCTGATAGTTCACCCTGCCGCTGCCGTAAAGCGAAGCATAACCTCCGTTATTCCATATCATGGAGTCATTTGACTCATAAGAGACCGGATCATCCAGTGAGTCTTTCTTTTTCTTGTAGGCAGGAGCCACCGTATCCGGTTCCGAGACGATTGTATCGGAGGACGTAACGGCCGATAACGAGTCCTGAAGGAATGCAGGACCAGGTAAGGAGACAAGCGTATCGGCCGATGCAATGGAATCAGCTACTGTCTGTGCAGACGCATTCCATGCCGGCAGAAGCAATCCGAACAATATCGGAAGCCACTTTCTTCTGATCATTCCCCTCACTTGCAGATGAGCTTTCTTTCTATCAAACTGCAAAAATATCTATAAAAGCTCACATAACCCGCACACGAAGGGTGGTTTTGTAGATTTTTAATAATACAGTTACCTTCACAGGAACTGCTCACACCACTGTCTGAATACGGCAACTCCCTCCTGACCGAACCTGGCAAGACTGTTTTCCGCCTGGCTGACCGTCTTCTCCTCTTCCGGGTGTGTCTTGCTGTAGAACTTGTCGGCAAAACAGATTATCTTCTCCTCTGTCGAAACCGGTATCATATCCCTGTGAGGTACAGGCAGATTGCGCTCCAGTATCTGCTTCAGGGTGAGACCGGTCCCTGTATGACGCTCTGCCACGAGTGCATGACGCGGAAGGTTCTCCTTCAAAAGGAGTTGGGCTCCCAGATATCCGTGACAGATGTAATGGTATTTGCCAAAGCAATGGATCGGGGCGGCATCTGTAAGAAAAATTCCTATATCATGAAGCATTGCCGCCTCTTCAATGAATCCCTTGTCAACAGCCAGTTCGGGATGAGCGTCCGCGATTCCGAGTGCCTTGTCTGCGACAAGACGGCTATGTATCAGCAGCAACTCTTTCAGGGGCTGATTGTCAGAGTAGTATCTGTCAATCAGCCCCATCCAGAGACTTTCATTCCCTATGCTCATCGCAAAGGCTCTATTACAAAACTGTACGAGTAGTCACCATAATGAAGCTTGTACTGTTCAAGCGGAGTGGCACCCCAACTATTTACACAGGCCAGACCATACTGTGCCTTGTCAATATGCACCACAGTGTATGGACGTGGAGTGAGGTCTCCGGCATGGACGTTATGTTTATCCGGCCCCTCATCCAGATCGGAGGTTGCATAATTGAGGGAGGACATGCTGAGAGGAGCGTCACTATAGAACTTGAGTCCCTTGCCTTCGGCATTGACCACCTTCCACCAGCGGACATCGGTCTTGTTACCGGTCTCCTGCGGACGGATATAGGGAAAATACTGGTCAGCGACAGTACTGCTGTAAACCCCCAGGAACTGCGAACTGTTACGGTCTGAGTAGTTCTCTATGGGACCGCGGCCATAGAACTCAACACGGTCAAACTCCCTGGCCATGTTCAATGTCATGCCGAACTTGAACAGATCCGGCATGCCGCCCTGTCCGCGCTGTCCGCCGCGCTGGCCCTGACCCTGACCCTGTCTCTGCTGGGTTGCCTGAGCTGCCTCATCGGGACGGGTGATAAGTTTCTGGGTTACATGCATCTGTCCGGTGCGGGTCAGCACATACTCAAGTTCAAGCGATGCATAGAGCTGCTCCACCTCATATTTAACGTTCACCTTGCCCAGGCCGTCCTCAACCTTGCATTCAAAAGCGGTGCGTCTCAATGACGGATTGCGCCAGGCCTGCATGCGACGCTGAAGGCTTGCACCATAATCATTATCGGTGGGAGCACGCCAGAAATCACTCCTGAGCTGGCTGCCGTTCTGCGTAACCTGCTTTCCGTCAACGTCTATATAATCTATCCAGCCGGTATTCTTATTGAAAGTATAAACCACTCCGTCTGCCTCAAGTTTTACATAGGCTACAGCCTCATCTATCTTTACATCCTTACCTGCAGACTTCACATCGGCGACGGCGTCAGCGGCCACGGCAGGGAAATCATAGCCGGTTACGGCAAACTGGTTATGGGCTACTATGAAATCCTTATCCAACAGGGCTGTAGCCTCCTTGAGCCTGAACTCCACATTCAGCAGGATTTCGGCACCGGTTGAAGGAGCATTCTTTATAGCCTTTGATATGCCGGGAACCGTCACCTTAACCCGCTGCTGGGCGGATACCTTGGGCAACTTGAACTCGGCGCGCACGCTCTCCTCTCCGTTTACCAGAACGGAATATTCCATGCGGTAGGCCGAAAGGTCTGTAAAGAAATTCTCATTGTAAACCTCCAGGATACCCTTGCTAAGGTCAACAGGAGTAACCCATATGTTCTGATAGAAATACTGGACCTCATATGCATGCGGATTCCAGCGGCGGTCCGGGGCGATAAGGCCGTTGCAGTTGAAATTCTGGTCCGATGTAGGATAACGTCCTTCGTCGCCTCCGTACTGGAAAATGGTCTTGCCTTCGGCGTTCTTGCCGTACACGGCCTGATCCACAAAGTCCCAGATAAATCCTCCCTGAACCGAACGGTTGGCGCGGATCACATCCCAGTACTCCTTGAATCCGCCCTCGGAGTTACCCATGGCGTGGGCATACTCACACTCAATCATCGGACGCGGGTCATTGCCGCGCTCATGACGCTCCATGGCTCCGTAGTCGGCATACATCGGGCAGTGGATATCGCAATGGTCGGGAGAACCGGTAGCACCCTCATATTGTACGGGACGGGTCTTGTCATACTCCTTGATCCACTTGTAGCAGGTCACGAAGTTCTGACCGTCACCATCCTCATTACCCATTGACCATACGATGATTGACGGGTGGTTCCTGAATGTGATTACGTTTGACTTGTTACGTTCCAGATGAGCCTTCTCATACTCCGGGTTACGGGCCAGGGGAGTGCGTCCGTACATCATTCCGTGGCCCTCTATGTTAGCCTCGGCCACCAGATAAATACCGTATTCGTCGCACAGGTCGTACCAGCGCGGATCGTCGGGATAGTGGCTGGTGCGGACTGCATTGATATTCATCTGCTTCATAATCTGAATATCCTGGATCATACGCTCCAAAGGTACCACATAACCGCCATCGGGGTCCATCTCGTGACGGTCGGCACCCTTGATGAGTATGGGCTGTCCGTTTACCAGGAGCTGGCGGTCACGGATCTCAACCTTGCGGAAACCCACCTTCTGGGGAACCACCTCTATCACTTTTCCGTCAGGTTCTGAAAGAGTCATGTATAGGGTGTACAGATATGGAGTCTCGGCTGTCCACTTGTAAGGATTCTTGACAGTAAAAGAAGTTTTTGCCGAGCCATCCTTGACAGTCAGTTTTCCTGACCATACGCTCTTACCGGATGCATCCTTCAGTTCAAGTCCCAGATTCTTGCCGTCTGCCGAGGCGAAGGCGGCATCAAAAGAGAGGGTGGCATTCGTATACTTTGAATCCAGGTCAGTTATTATACCGAAATCCTCAATATGAGACTCCGGACGGGTATACAGATAAACTTCACGGGCTATTCCGGTAAAACGCCAGAAATCCTGATCCTCTATATAACTTCCGTCACACCAGCGCATTATCTGCATTGCAATCAGGTTCTTCTCTCCGGGTTTCACAAAAGATGTTATGTCAAATTCAGCCTCCATCTTGCTGTCTTCACTGTAACCCACGTATTTTCCGTTCACCCAGACCCAAAGGTTTGAGGTAGCCGAGCCCACATGAATATATACACGCTGTCCTTTCCAGTCGGCAGGTATATTGAAACTCTGCCGGTATGAGCCCACATAGTTTTCGCGTTCGCCTACTATCGGCGGATTGATGGGATACTCATTGTTCCAGGGATATGTCACATTGGTATAGATTCGGTCACCGTAACCGTTCATCTCAAAAAGGCCGGGCACCTTGAAGTCAGTCCACTTGCTGTCATCATAACCCTCGGCAAAGAAGTCCTGGGGCTTGTCATATGCATTCTTTACAAAGTTGAACTTCCAGTCGCCCTCAATTGACATGAACCTGGAGGACTCCTTCTTTTCACCTTTGCGTGCTGATTCCATATCCTCGTAGGCGAAATAATCGGCCACGTCAGGTTTTTCATTTTCACTGTTCACATTGGGGTCAAGCCACACGGGCTGTTGGGCCAGGGCCGGAAGCAGCATCAGCTGCATGGCGGCAAAAAACGATAATCTTTTCATTACAGATAATGATTTTCAATTGACTGTCTGCGAAAATAGTATTTTTCGGGCTTTCTTTGGCTATTCAAAACGTAAAAAAAACTACCTTTGGGAAAAATTCGCACGTGCGCGCACGCGCTTACCGTTATTTTTATGAACGTTTCTACAAACAATAAGAAAGACAAGCTTGCCGGACAACTGTTCAGAGCACTCCCATATATACTGGCGGCAGTGCTTTGGATCCTGCTCATCACCTTCGGGCAGTACTACCTTAGAAAAGTTGAAGACCTGTCGGTTTTCATGTTTGACTGGATGTATTTCAGGGAAGCCATAGCAATCCCGGGTGGTTTCCTGGGTGTGGCAGGTTCTTTTTTCACCCAATTCCTGCATCTGCCCTGGCTGGGATCGCTCATGTGGATATTCATCCTGCTATGCGTTTACCAGTTAACCGTCAGGGCATTCTGCATTCCACGGTCATTAATGTCACTTGCCATAATACCTGCAGTACTGCTGATTATCGGCAATATGTCGTTGGGATACGGTGTGTTCATCATGAGGGAGCAGGACCATTTCTTTGCACCTGCACTAGGCTATCTTGCCTCACTTGTCCCACTGTTTTCCATAAGGAGAATCAAAACCGTTTGGGGGAAACTCCTGTTGCTTCTGGCCTGGACAGCGGCAGGATACCCTCTCCTGGGAGTATTCGCGCTTATAGGCACACTGACAGCAGCCTGTTCCGTGTTGACTGACAGCGACAGCCTTCGCAATGAGAAGATAACCACGGTTGCAGTCGCCGTTACCCTTATCCTGCTCATTCCGCTAGCAGAATACCATCTGTTCACCTCTTACCGGCTTGCCGACAGTTGGAGGTTGGGGCTTCCCACCGCGTCCGAAGAGGTCTGGAACCGTTCCATCAGGACTCCCCTTCAGCTTGCTTTGCTGTTCATGCCCGTCATGGCGCTCTTGTCGCACCGTCTCAACGAAGGGCGCAGAGACAGGTTGATTCAGGCAACCGTATTCGCCCTGTCGGCAATATCCGTGTGGGGATTCTGGTTCAAGGACAGTAATTTCCATACCGAGCTGGCCATGTCCCTGGCTGTTGACCGTTCTGACTGGCAGGAGGTAGTCGATATCTTCCGGAAAGAGTCCGACTCACATATCAAATCCGATGATAAGGCGTACAAAGCCCGTTCCGCCAAACTGGAAGGTGTAAAAGACAGGAATGAAAGACGCATCATAACGGACCGGTTCTCCAACCGGTTCTTTGAGCCCACCCGGACTATGGTCCTCTATCGTGACCTGGCCCTGCTCAAGATGAACCGTGCACTTGATGAGGCTTTTACGATGAAAGACGGTGGCCGCCCCCAGAAATCACGCACACAGATACCGATGGCTTTGCAGTCCGGCAAGCAGCTATACACGCAATATGGACTGGTAAACATGAGTTACAGATGGTGCATGGAGGATATAATTGAGCACAACTGGAGTTATAGCACGCTCAAATATATGGCTATGCACAGCGTCATAATGCATGAAACCAGTTTTGCCCAAAGATATCTGAACAAGCTTAAAAAGACCATATTCTATCGCCGGTGGGCCATTGAGCAGGAGCCTCTGGCTCATGACAGTCTGAAGATGGCGTCGGCAGAGCCATACCACAATATCCTGCCATACATGTGCTTTGATGACCGCATGACCAACGATATGGTCAAGAGCGAGACATTTCTGATGCGCCACTACAATGAGGAAGAACCTCCGCATGCTACACCCGAATATGACCGTGCAGCTCTGTTCTGGGCCATGCGCATCCAGAATATCCCCCTGTTCTGGAACCGTCTTTATCTCTATGTAAGATCCAACCAGGTGGAAAAACTGCCAAGAAGCGTTGAAGAGGCCGCATTCCTTTACCACAATCTGGACAAAAGCGGTTTTGACCTGCCCTACACAAAAGAGGTGCAGGACAGTTATGACGCTTTCAACCGCTATGTCAGGACCAATCCTGTCGTGGAACTGAAGGAATCGGCATATCCATATTCAAGGAAATTCGGCAAGTCTTTCTATTATTTCTATTACTTTATCCGGAACATCCAGACATATTGACCAACTATGAGAAAGATTACAATACCTATTCTGTTGATGCTGGCAGCATGCACGCCCAGGATCCCGGCGACATTTGACTCTGTGGACTCAGTCCCGGTCATCTTTCCTGACTATACAGATGTCACCATACCCGGCAACATCGCTCCCGTAAATTTCCTTATTGAAGAAGGCGCTGACTCATACATAACGGTTCTTGAATCCAAATCAGCACAGGCAGTCATCAAGGGAGACAAAGTAAAGATACCCACACGCAAATGGCGTAAATTAACCGCAGCCCCGGAGATATCAATCAGGGTTTATGGCCGGAACAACAAGGTATGGACCGCCTATCAGCCATTCAAACTGACTGTCAGTGACGAGATTGACCCTTATGTCTCTTACCGCATAATACCGGTCGCCGTCGAATCATATGAAAAACTCTCCATCCGCCAGAGAAATCTCACAAACTATGATGAGAAAGTGATTTTTGCCAACACCATGGTCGAGACCAACGAAGAGGGCACATGCATCAACTGTCATCACTATCGCAATGGCGAAACTGACAATATGATGTTCCATGTCCGCCATTTCAAAGGAGGCACCGTACTTGTCCTTGACGGCAAGCTCAATAAAGTTAACACAAAGACGGACTCAACCATTTCGGCTGGATCCTATCCGTCATGGCATCCTACCCATGACTATATAGCTTTTGCCAGTGACAGGATACATCAGTCGGTACACGCCCTCTCCCATGACAAGCTTGAGGTACTGGATGACAATAGCGATATAATACTGTATGACATCCGGAACAACACCGTCAGTCCCATAGAGAATGACACAAGCCAGTTTGAGTGTTTCCCGGACTGGGCATCGGATGGCAAGAGCCTGTTTTACGTATCAGCCACTTATCAGGCTCCTTCCGGAATTCCCAGGAGGGACGCCGTTTTTCTGGACAGGTTCAAGTTCCACTACAATCTCTACTCTAAGCCATTTGACCCCGACACCCACACCTGGGGAGCCAGCAGGCTTTTGTACGATGCAGTGGCCTCTGACAGTAGCGTAACATGGCCAAAGGCATCACCCGATGGACGTTGGCTGTTATGCTGCATAAGTTCTCATGGAGTATTCCCTTTAGACCAGATAGAATCCGAACTCATTATTTTTGACCTGAAAGACTTCTCTTACCGGTATGCCGATGAATTGAACAGTCCTTTCGCCGAAAGTTTCCACTGCTGGTCATCAAACGGGAAATGGCTGATGTTCAGTACCCGCCGGGAGGACGGTGTCCATACCCGCCTCTATTTCAGTCATATTGATGAAAACGGCCATTTCTCCAAACCGTTCGCCCTGCCGCAACGTGACCCGGAATTCAACCGTGAATTCCTTAATGCGTTCAATATCGGTGAATTCATGAAGGAACCCGTAAAAATAACACCCTGGCAATTCGCCTCATTCATCTCAAGTACAGAAGCAACTCCCTCCAGGTATGAATCCAAAAAAGAGAAATGACATAACAGCCATACTTACCGGGATACGCTGGATACTGCCTCTGGCATTGTGGGTGTCATTATGCATTTTTTCCAGCGATTTCCTTACCAAAGTTGAAGAGAGGTCTTTCTATCAGTATGACCTGTTCTGGCTGACCGGTTTCCTGAAGACACCTTCCGGACTTCTGTCATATTGCGGAGCATTCTTTACACTGTTTCTGCATATACACTGGCTAGGGGCCCTGATATGGGTATTACTGCTCACCGCTTCGGCCGATCTGACACGTACGGTATTCCGGATTCCTGACGACATCTCTTTTATCACCTATATTCCCGCCGCCATATTTGCAGCCTACAATATGACAATGGGCTATATGGTTTATATACTCAACCTGCCTGGCTATTTCTTTATTCCGGTACTGGGATATCTGTGGGCACTTCTCACAGTTTCAGTCCTAAGAAAAGCCTCCAAGCCGCTTTCAACCATATTGCTATATCTCTTTATGGGGCTGGCAGGTTATTATATCGCCGGAGTCTTTGCCATAGCGGGCATCATCACGGCCGTAGCCGACTGTATTGTTTCCGACCGCGACAGGAGAGCCGGAATACTGTCTGCAGCATGTGCCCTGGCAGTCATTATCCTGGCCCCCGTAGTATTCTTGGGCACTTCTACATACAACCTGTCCGCAGGCTGGACCTTAGGTCTTCCGGAGAAAATCTTTGACATATCCAGGTCCAGAATGCAGACACCTCTCATCATTGCTCTGGCCTGGCTTTTAATCATGCCGTTCATCCACCGTCTGAAGGATTTGCTTTCAGCCCGACACGTTGTCATCATAACACAAGTTCTTGCCTTGTCATTAACGGTTGCATTGCCATCGGCCTTCTGGTATAGAGACGACAATTTCAGGACCGAGTTGAGAATGATTCGTGCAACCGACAATTTTGAATGGGAGAATGTTATAGGCATTTTTGAACGGGATCAGGACAAGCATGAAACAGATCCGTCATGGCAGCCCACCCGCATCATGGTATTGCTCAAGGACATGGCTCTCCTTAAAACCGGAAAGGACAATGACCGCACGTTTGATTTTGACGACGGGAGCAAAGAGCAGAAGCGGAAATTCAATCTGCCCATGTCGTTGCAGATAGGCAAAACATATTTCTTCAATTACGGGCTTCCGGGTATATGCAACAGATGGTGCATTGAAGAATCCATATTGTCCGGATACAACAACATGACATACAAATACATGGCCATGAACGCCATACTTCAGGACAAGACAGAGTTGGCACTCAAATACCTCGGGGCTCTGGAGCACACCCTTTTCTATCGGAAATGGGCCAGGCAACAACGTAGACTCTGCACGGACACCTCCCTGATTGCAGGTTCAGCCCCATATGACAAGATACTTCCGCTGATGTGTTATGAAGACATCGTCCGTTCCGATTTTGACGGATGCGAATATTTCATGATGGAACACTTCAATGGTTCGAGCCCTCAGAATACCACACCGCTTTATGACCGTGCAGCCCTGATGTTTGCAATGAAGAGCAAACAGCCTACACTGTTTTGGGCCAGGTTCTACCTTTATCTGGATTCAAACAATCCCGACAGGATTGGCAGAAGTTATCAGGAAGCCGCATATCTGTTCAGTATTATCGGACGTAATCAAACACTTCTGCGCACTCTCCCTATCGACGATCAGGTAAAGGAGCTCTACAACTCATTCTCGCAGATAGCATCAAAGGTTGGAAAAATAAGCGACCTGGAAGCACGGTCCGCATTTCCGCCTTATCTCAGGCATACGTATTTCTATTACTATCTCTACGTGAACAAACTCCAGTTATTCTAAAACAGAAATGAAAAGATTCCCTCTATATATTATCCTGATTCTGCTGGCGGCCTGCACCGGTAAGCCAACAGAGTTCTCACCGGGTACTCAAGTCAATATATATCCTGATTATTCAGAGATTACAGTACCTTCAAACATTGCCCCCCTTAATTTTATCATCAACGATACTGCCGATAAATACCTCACTATACTGGAGGCTGGTGGAACCTCAGTCATGAAAGGTGGTAAAAAAGTGGTCATTCCCATCAGGAAATGGAGGAGACTAACCCAACAAGGCGACATCACGGTGACCGTATTTGAGCGTAAAGGAAAAGAATGGACAAGGATGAAACCGTTCGGCATATATGTTTCCGATGAGATCGACCCTTATATCACATACAGGATCATCCCCCCAACATTTGAGTCTTACCAGAAAATCTCCATTGCACAGCGGGACATAACCTGTTTCAGTGAAAAGACAGTTTATTCTAACCTGATGGCTGCATCCGGAACAGATATGCATTGTATAAACTGTCACAGTTTCAAGAACTGGCATACTGACAATATGCAGTTTCACGTAAGACAGATGATGGGTGGAACCATAATGTACACCAATGGACATCTCTCCAAGCTCAACCTCAAGACAGACAACACAATCTCATCCGGAGTATATCCATCATGGCACCCCACCCATGATTATATAGCCTACTCGACAAACAGGACTTTCCAGAATCTCCACACCATCAACACCAACAGGGTTGAAGTGTTTGATGACGAAAGTGACCTTATCCTATATAACATTGCAAACAATTCGGTAAGTATTATTGAGAATGACTCTACCGAACTGGAATGCTTCCCCTATTGGTCTCCGGACGGTAAAACCCTCTACTATGTGTCGGCTCACATCGGCAATCCGACACAATTCAAGGCCAAAGGAGGGGCGGCGGCCGATCTGAATATCCGTTATAATCTCTATTCCAAGTCCTTTGACCCGGACTCAAGAACCTGGGGACCCAGGAAACTTGTCATACGGGCTGACAGCATGCAGAAAAGCATTACCCTTCCCAGAGTTTCACCCGACGGACGCCGGTTAATGTTCACCATGGGTAATCAGGGCGTTTTCCATATCTGGCACAAAGACTCCCAACTATACATGATGGATCTCAAGGACAACAGCTACCGTTGTCTGGATGAAATAAACAGTCCGGATGTAGAGAGTTATCATTCATGGTCAAGCAGCGGCAGATGGGTGGTTTTCAGTTCAAGGCGTGAAGACAGTTTCCATACACGGCTATACCTGACATATATGTATGATGACGGATCATTCAGCAAACCTTTCATATTACCGCAGAAAGATCCTGAATTTTCCAGGAAGTTCATGTATTCGTTCAACATACCGGAATTTACCGTGGATCCTGTCAGGGTCTCTTCCAAAGAATTTGCATCTTTCATAAAGAACACCGATGCAACACCTGTTTCAACTGAATCAAAAATTGGCGAATGAGAATTCTGTTAAAATCCGTATTTCTGGCAATCTGCCTGTTGTCGGCAACCCAAGTCATGGCGGTCGATAAGGACGGCAAGTTCATACTGGTCATTGACCCCGGACACGGAGGGAAGGACCCCGGAGCCGTGAACGGCAAAAGTCAGGAGAAGACCATAAACCTGAACATTGCCCTCAAGATGGGTAAACTCATTGAAGACAACTGCAGCAATGTCAAGGTAATCTATACCCGTAAGACCGATGTGTTCGTGGAGCTGTACAAACGCGCCGATATTGCCAACAAGGCCGGTGCCGACATGTTCATATCGGTACATACCAATTCGGCCAAGAGCAAGAGTGCCAACGGTGCCGAGACATACCTTCTGGGAGTTGAGGAGAACCGCGCCAGTGCCAATCTTAACGCGGCGCTTGAGGAGAACAAGGCAATTCTGCTGGAGAATGATTACGAAGCTCATTATGAAGGTTATGATCCCAACAGTCCCGAGAGCATGATAATTTTCCAGTTCATGCAGAACGAATACCAGAAAGAGAGTCTTAAGATGGCAACGATGACCCAGAACCGGATGACCGGGAATGCAAAGCGTCCTAACCGGGGTGTCCATCAGGCCGGATATCTGGTATTATGGAAGAGCACGATGCCAAGCATCCTGATTGAACTGGGGTTCATATCCAATGACAACGAATGCAAGTATCTCACATCACAGAAAGGAATTGATGAGATGGGTAAAAGCCTCTATCTGGCATTCAAGGATTATCTGGATTATTACAACAGCCAACTGGAAAAGGCTGTTCCGGTTTCGCAGGCCATCGGCAACAAAGGCCAGGACGATGAACTGCCGGTATATAAGGTTCAGTTCATGAGCATCCGCAAACCGCTCGGTCAAAACGACAAGAGACTCAAGGATTATGAGAGCGTAAGTTACTACACTGAAGACGGGGTATGCAAATATACATGCGGCGATACGACTGACTATGAAGCTGCACTCAATGCGAAGAAAGAAGTCCAGAAAAAATATAAGGACGCATTCGTGATTGCCGTCTATAAAGGAAGAAAAATCAGCGTAAAACAAGCCCGCGAAATTGCGTCCAAAAAGTAATATTCAGTCTGTAATTATTCATTTACACAAAACCTCTTATTTAGATTTTGTCTAAATAGAGCTTTTTCTTCAGTACCAGAAAAGTCAATATCGAAACTTGTTTCAGAGTGCTTGAAAAACGGGTTGAACACCACGCCAAATTAAGCGCCAGAAGAAGTTATCAACAGGTTATTTAGCTGATTGTCAGGTATATATAAAAAATCAAGACCCTATTTTCAACTTAAACGGTATGTTTTTACAAGTGCCTAATTCCCAATACCTTACAAAAGACGAAAAATGAGCCTTCCGGATTTGGTTTGGTTAATTGAAATAAGATTGTCAACTTTGCATTGGAGTCGAAGTAAAGATACCAATAGTCTTACCCGACCAACCCCAAATCATGACAGGTACAGAGTTAAAGAACCAATGGAGTTTATGTCTGGATTTTATCCATGACAACGTATCGGAGGCAGTGTTCGATACGTGGTTCTCTGTTGTTGAACCTGTATCTCTTGAGAACGGAGAACTGACCATCCAGGTTCCCAGTCCATTTGTATATGAATACCTTGAGCAGAACTGCCTGAACGTCATAAAGGCTGCACTGACCAAGATTTTCGGCAAAGGGACGGCGCTGGTCTACAGCATCCTTACTGATAAGGAGAACAACATCAACCAGAGCGTAAGTTCTGCAAACACCTTATCTAATAATATTAAGGGTACAGCCGATACAGGCAATAAAGCCCCTTCGGTAGCTGAAGCCCCCCTGGTACAGGACCTGAATCCCCAACTGGATCCCAACTACAGTTTTGAGAACTTTGTGGAGGGTGTGAGCAACAAGCTGGCCCGCACTGCAGGTGAGACAATAGCACTGAATCCGGCAAGCACGGCTTTCAACCCGCTTTTCATATATGGTTCATCGGGAGTCGGGAAAACCCACCTTGTTACCGCCATAGGCCGCAAGGTTAAGGAACTCCACCCCGAGAAGAGAGTGCTCTATGTTTCGGCACACCTGTTTATGGTTCAGTATACAGATGCCGCCAGGAACAATACCGTCAACGACTTCATCCATTTCTACCAGTCGATAGACGTATTGATTATTGATGATATGCAGGAACTGGCCGGATACACCAAAACCCAGAACACATTCTTCCATATTTTCAATTATCTGCACCTCAACCACAAGCAACTCATTATGACAAGCGACCGTCCCCCCAAGGATATGAAAGACCTTGAGGAACGTCTGATAACCAGATTCAAATGGGGACTTGTAGCAGAATTGGAAAGGCCCGACCTGAATCTTAGGAAAGATATCCTCAGGGTAAAGACAAGACGTGACGGAATTGTTTTCCCGGAGCCTGTAATAGATTATATAGCAGACAAGATAAGGGATAATGTACGTGATCTGGAAGGTGTGATTGTGTCACTGATGGCATACTCCACCATTTACGGAAAGGAAGTTGACCTTAATCTCACCCATGAGGTAATAGACAAAAGCCAGCATCACGAACAGAAGCCCATAACAATTGAATCTATCATCGCCAAGGTTTGCGACTATTATAATATTGAAGAGGCATCTGTTCAGTCCAAATCCAGGAAACACGAGATAGTACAGGCAAGACAGATCTGCATGTTCCTTGCCAAGAAATATCTGGATTATTCAACCTCCAAGATCGGAGCATTCATCGGTAAGCGCGATCACGCGACAGTCCTTCACGCCTGCAATATGGTACGTGACCAGATTCAGGTAGACAAGAACTTCAAAGCCGATATGGAGAATATTGAAAGCGGTCTGCGTTGCTAGAATATAACGATTACATTGTTTATAAAAGCGGTGACTTAATCATCGCTTTTTTGTTTTCAAGCTGATTAACCATACAATATCACAGTAAGTCTAAAATCATTGCATGTTTTCCGTTTTGGAAAACTTTCCGGATTCTAAAAATTCCTATTCCACTAATTATCAGGATGCTATCTCACCAAAACGGAAAACTTCAATATTTGGTGAATAATATTTTTGCAAACATTAGTTTATATCAGGTGCATTTTATAAATTTGTGATGCAGTTACCTGACCTCCGGTCCGGTATCATTTTTGCGCATCTGTCAAACAAGTAACATAAAATGGACAACAAGAAACTAACCTACACTTTCGACGAGGCATTCAAGGCTTCAGTGGACTATTTCGGAGGTGACGAACTTGCAGCCAAGGTCTGGGTGAACAAGTACGCGGTAAAGGACTCCTTCGGAAAAATTTATGAGAAGACCCCCGATGACATGCATTGGCGTATCGCTAATGAGATTGCCAGGATTGAGAAAAAGTACAAGAACCCCATGACGGCTGCACAGCTGCATGACCTTCTCAAAGGATTCAAGTACATAGTTCCTCAGGGCAGTCCCATGACCGGTATCGGAAACAACTATCAGATTGCATCACTCTCCAACTGCTTCGTTATAGGAACAGAAGGTGCAGCCGACTCATACGGTGCCATCATGAAGATTGATGAGGAGCAGGTCCAGCTCATGAAACGCCGCGGCGGTGTAGGCCATGACCTTTCAGACATACGTCCCAAGGGCTCTCCTGTCAAGAACTCCGCACTCACCTCAACCGGTCTGGTTCCTTTCATGGAGCGTTTCTCCAATTCCACACGCGAGGTTGCACAGGACGGCCGTCGCGGTGCCCTGATGCTGAGCGTATCCATCAAGCATCCGGATTCAGAATCATTCATCGATGCCAAGATGGAGAGCGGCAAGGTTACCGGCGCCAACGTATCTGTCAAGATTGACGATGAGTTTATGAAAGCAGCTATTGAGGGCCGTAAATACACGCAGTGCTATCCCATTGATTCAAAGAAACCTACATACACCAAGGAGATCGATGCCAGTGAACTCTGGAAAAAGATTGTCCATAACGCATGGAAATCGGCCGAGCCAGGCGTACTGTTCTGGGATACGATACTGCGTGAGTCAGTCCCCGATTGCTATGCAGACCTTGGGTTCCGCACCGTCAGCACCAACCCGTGCGGTGAGATTCCGCTTTGCCCGTATGACAGTTGCCGTCTGCTTGCCATCAACCTCTACTCATACGTAAAGAATCCGTTCACCCCCAAGGCCAAGTTTGATTTTGACCTTTTTAAAAAGCATGTCGCCATTGCTCAGCGCATAATGGACGATATCATTGACCTGGAGATTGAAAAGATCGATATGATCCAGGCCAAGATAGCTAGTGACCCGGAGGACGATGAGACCAAGTATACAGAGAAACGCCTGTGGGAGAAGATCATGCGCAAGAGCACCATGGGCCGCCGTACCGGCGTCGGTATTACCGCCGAGGGTGATATGCTTGCAGCCCTGGGGCTCCGTTACGGAACCGAGGAGGCTACAGAGTTTGCCGAGAAGGTACAGCGTACCCTTGCACTTGCCGCTTACCGCTCATCGGTTGAGATGGCTAAGGAGCGTGGAGCATTTGAGATATTTGACTGGAAACGCGAGCAGAAGAACCCCTTCATACTGCGAATCAAGGAAGCAGATCCTGAACTGTATGCCGATATGAAAAAATACGGTCGCCGCAACATAGCATGTCTCACCATTGCCCCAACCGGAACCGTAAGTCTTATGACTCAGACCACATCTGGTCTGGAGCCTGTATTCATGCCTGTCTACAAACGCCGCCGCAAGGTCAACCGCGATGACGAGAACGCCAACATCACATTTGTCGATGAGAACGGTGACGCCTTTGAGGAGTTCATAGTATTCCACCACAAGTTTGTGGAGTGGATGAAAGTAAACGGCATTGATCCCGCCCAGAAATTCACTTCAGAGCAGGTAGATGAACTCGTGGCACGTTCACCTTACTACAAGGCAACCGCCCAGGATGTTGACTGGGTAAATAAGGTCAAGATGCAGGGCGCCATGCAGAAATGGGTTGACCACTCCATCAGCGTTACCATCAATCTGCCGAACGATGTGTCCGAAGATCTTGTCAACCAGCTCTATGTAGAGGCATGGAAGAGCGGCTGCAAAGGCTGTACGGTCTATCGTGACGGTTCACGTGACGGTGTGCTCATTGACGCCAAGAGTGAAAAGAAAGCCGAAAAGAAAGATGGCAAAGAGCCCACACTCGCGCCGTGTGACTGTGAGCCCCGCCAGGTTGTCGAGACCCGCCCGCGCATACTTGAGGCAGATGTAGTACGTTTCCAGAACAACAAGGAGAAATGGGTGGCATTCGTAGGCATCCTGGACGGACGTCCTTATGAGATATTCACCGGTCTGCAGGATGACGAGGAGGGTATCGTATTGCCCAAGACCGTTGAGAAGGGCTGGATAATCAAGAACATCGATGAGAACGGCAACAAGCGCTATGACTTCCAGTTCACAAACAAACGCGGTTATAAGGTTACCATTGAGGGCCTGTCCGAAAAGTTTGACAAGGAGTACTGGAACTACGCCAAACTGATATCGGGTGTCCTGCGTTACCAGATGCCCATAGACCTCTGCATCAAGCTCATCGGTTCACTTGACCTTGGATCGGAGAATATCAACAACTGGAAGAACGGTGTGGAGCGTGCCCTGAAGAAATACGTCCAGGACGGCACCGCTGTAAAGGGTGAGAAATGCTCCGTATGCGGAAGCGAGTCACTGGTATACCAGGAGGGCTGCCTCATCTGCAAGAACTGCGGTTCATCACGTTGCGGATAAAATGAAAATTAAAGAACAGACAATAACACTTGACAGCCTGCGGTTCTACGCCTACCATGGTGCAGAACCGCAGGAGGCCATTGTGGGTGCCTGGTACACGGTTGACATCAGTATCACAGCCGATGCCACTCTTGCCATACTCAACGACAATCTGAATGGGACAATCAACTACGCGAAAGTAACCGATATAATAAAACAGCAGATGCAGATCCGCTCCGCCCTTCTGGAACACGTAGCCGGCCGCATAGCCAATGCTCTGCTGAACGGTTTTCCCGCAATAAATTCGCTGACAGTAAAAGTCTGCAAGCAAAACCCACCCGTCTGCGCCCCCTGCGCCGCATCCGGCTTTACCCTCACTGTTGAAAGGTAACAGCAGTCCTTCAGTGAGAATTCGGGGTATAGGTATCTGAAACTACGCGCCTTCGGCGCTATCCCTCCCATCCCCAATAAGACGCTCTGAAAGACGTGAGTAAACTCCCATCTTCCAGAGCATCTTCTTAGTGACGGGCCCCTCCCGTTCACAAGCCCACGGGCGGCCATGGTTTCTGATACCTATACCCCGAATTCTTTCACTGAAGGATTGCTGTTACGTGCACCTTGGAACCTTCTGCAAAGAGGGGGATTAAGTTTCCGGCAATCTCTTTTCCTTCAACAATCAGGGATTTGATTCCGCGCATTGAGCCGTTGGGATTCTTGATTTCAATCTGGTAGGTGGCTCCGCGGAATTTGCGGGTTATCTTGTACTCCTTCATATCGGGACTGATGCAGGGATCAATCTCAAGACCGTTGTAGGTGGGCTTGATACCCAGGATGAACTGGGTGATTGTGTACCAGTTCCAGGCGGCAGTACCGGTAAGCCAGGAGTTCTTGCCCTCGCCGGGACGGAACGCGTCCTTGCCGGCCACCATCTGTGAGTAGACATAGGGCTCAACCTTGTGCAGAGTCTGATCCTTGATGTATGCGGGGCATATTTTGCGCCAATATTCCATAGCAGCCTTTCCGTTACCGCGGACCGTCTCACCAATCATAACCCAGGGATTGTTGTGGCAGAATATGCCGGCATTCTCCTTGTAGCCTGCGGGGTAACTTGAAATCTCGCCGTACTCGATATAATACTTTGTGAATGCGGGATTGTTCAGCACTATGCCGTGCTCTGAGTCAAGGCGCTCCTTTACGGAGTCAAGAGCCTTATCACAGAGGCCCTCTTTAAGGCCGATGCCCGCCATGGCGCACCATCCGTTGGACTCAATGAATATCTGGCCCTCCTCATTCTCATGTGAGCCCACTTTTCGCCCATAATAGTCATAAGCACGCAGGAACCAGTTGCCATCCCAGCCGTATTTCACAACAGCAGCAATCATATCATCGATATGCCTCTGGGCACGGTCAGCCTCGGCATTCTTACCCAACTGACGGCAAAGTTCCACATAGTCACGGCCGCTGAACACAAACAGTCCGGCAATCATCAGGCTCTCTGCCTTACTGCCCTCGGTCTTGTTCTCGGTAGTCTGGAAACTCTCATCGGGATCATTTGAGAAACAGTTCAGGTTAAGGCAGTCATTCCAGTCGGCACGTCCAATCAGGGGCAGACCGTGCGGGCCAAGATTATTTATCACATGGTCAAATGATATGGTCAGGTGCTCAAACAGGCTCTTCTCGCTGCCGGGCATGTTGTCAAACGGAACCGGCTCATCAAGAATACTGAAGTCTCCTGTCTCGCGCAGGTAACCGCATACTCCGAATATCAGCCACATCGGGTCGTCATTGAACCCGCCGCCAATGCCGTCGTTACCGCGTTTGGTCAGAGGCTGGTACTGATGGTAGCAGCCGCCGTCGGCAAACTGGGTCGATGCGATATCGATAATACGCTCGCGGGCACGCTCCGGAATCTGATGCACAAATCCTATCAGGTCCTGGTTGGAGTCACGGAATCCCATGCCTCGGCCTATACCGCTCTCAAAGAACGATGCGCTGCGTGAGAAACAGAACGTTATCATGCACTGATACTGGTTCCAGATATTGACCGTGCGGTCCATACGCTCATCGCCACTCTCAACATTGAATATGCTGAGCAGGTCATCCCAGTATTCATTCAGTTTACGGAACTCCGCATCAACCTTGACCGGTGTATCCAGACGCGACATGGTCTCACGGGCCATGCGCTTGTTTATAACACCCTTGCTCTCCCACTTGTCATCCTGTGCGTTCTCGACATAACCCAGTATGAATATCAGGTCACGGCTCTCGCCCGGTTTAAGCTCTATCTCAAGATAGTGAGATGCAATTGGTGACCATCCGTGAGCCACGCTATTACGGGGTTTTCCTTCAAGCACAGCCTGCGGTGCATCAAAACCGTTATACAGGCCCAGGAATGATTCCCGGTCAGTATCAAAACCCTGAACCGGGACATTGACCGAGTAATATGCGTAATGGTTGCGGCGCTCCTTGTATTCGGTCTTGTGATAGATGACCGACCCGTCAATCTCCACCTCACCGGTCGAGAAGTTGCGCTGGAAATTCTCCATATCAGTGGATGCGTTCCACAGGCACCACTCCTGAAAGCTGAACAGTTTCAGTTTCTTAACCACATCAGTGGTATTGGTCAGCGTAAGTTTCTGAACCTCGGCCCAGGTCTTAAGCGGCACAAAGAACAGCACCTTAGCGGTAATGCCGTCCTTGCGTCCCTCAATCGATGTGTAGTTCATGCCGTGACGGCACTCGTAGAAATCAAGCGGAGTCTTGCAGGGTTTCCAGCCGGGATTCCATACGGTATCTCCATCCTTGATGTAGAAATAACGCCCACCGGCATCCATAGGCACACCGTTATAGCGGTATCGTGTAATGCGGCGGAACCTGGCATCCTTGCAGAAACTGTAACCGCCGGCGGTATTTGAAATCAGGCCAAAGAAATCCTCGGTACCCAGGTAGTTTATCCAAGGCCACGGGGTGCAGGGATCGGTAATGACATACTCCCTTGCCGCATCATCATAATGACCGTATTCCTTTGCCATAAATATTACTTCCTGATGGGGAACTTATAAGCCAGAAATCCCATTACCAGGGCAATGACAGCCGGGATAAGCGAGAACAGGGACCATACCATAGTACGTACCGACTCTGTGACCGATGCGGGATCAATCGACATGTTGCCAAAGTCGTCTGGAATCATGCGTGCACCTGCAAGACCCAGCAACAGAGCTATGAGTGAGCCCGATATGGCACCGCCCAGTTTCTGCGCCATTGTACCCGATGAGAATATCAGTCCGGTCGATGATGTTCCGAACTTATCGGTGGCAAAATCGGCCACATCGGCATACATTGACCACAGCAGCGGTGAGTAGAGACCTACGCCTACCGACGTGAGTATCACAACTGCAACCATCAGCCAGATGTACTTGGGATTCATCGGTATGAAGAAGAACAGTACCGAGAACACCACGCATATCACGGCAGACCAGACGAATGCCATCCGTTTGGAGCCGACCCACTTGGCAAACTTGGGAGATACACCGCCGAATATCATGCAGGTAACCTCACCGAAAGCCATAAGCACGGTGTAGTTTATGATGAGTGAACCCACGGTCACGTCACCGCCCAGGCAGTATGAAATAAGATAGCCTGCCACAGCATAACGGAATCCGTTAAAGAAATTGGTGCAGAGTCCAATCAGTGTCAGGTATATCCATGGCTTGTTCTTGAACAGGTCGACAAACTGGCTCAGGGAGTATTTCTCGGCCCTTATGGGTTTGAGGCGCTCCTTGGTCATCAGACCGCATGCCAGAGTCATGGCTGCGGCGATGATTCCGAACACAGCTCCCAGCACTGCATACTGATGCGCATCAGTACCACCTACCATTTTCTGCAGATAAGGGAATGACAGGAGCGTTATGAAACCCATGGCATATGCGCCTACCATGCGGTATGACGAGAACTGGTTCTTTTCATTGTCATCATCAGTCATTACACCCAGCAGTGAGCCGTAAGGCACATTGACTGCAGTATAGACCGCCATCATGAGCAAGTAGAGGACATAAGCATAGATCCGCTTTCCGGCCGGACCGAAATCCGGTGTATAGAGCAGCAGCGCGAATATCAGACCGAATGGTATGGCTCCGAATATTAGCCAGGGCCTGTATGTACCCCAACGGGACTGAGTCCTGTCTGCCAGGCTGCCCATTATAGGATCTGTGACTACGTCGAACAGACGTGCAATAAGCATGAGTGCGGCTGCATCGGCAAATGTCAGTCCGAATACGTTGGTAAAGAACAGCGGAAATGCAATGGACATTATCTTCCAAGTAATGCCTCCGGCTGCGGCATCGCCCAATGCATAGGCAATCTTTTCCCTTACAGTAGGTTTCCGGTAACTCATAATGAAGGTCAGTAAAGGTTATTTGTTGATGATTGAATCTATCTCATACAGTTCATCGGCGGTAAAATCCGTATTACGGACTGCCCCGATATTGGTGAGCAGTTGTGCCGGAGAACTTGCTCCCATCAGGACGGAGGTTACAAGTCCGTCCTTGAGAAGCCACGAAAGAGCCATCTCGGACAGGCTCTGGTTACGGGCTGCAGCTATCGCGTTGAGCCGGTTCAGTTTGGACAGGAGTTGCGGGGTCAGGACATCACGTTTAAGGAAACGGTTACGTGCCATACGTGAATCCTCCGGGATACCTTTCAGATAACGGTCTGTCAGCAGTCCCTGGGCCAGCGGTGAGAATGCGGTAAAACCGACGCCATGATCCCGGCATGCATCGAGTATGCCGTTCTCCACTTTCCGGTCCATCATATTGTAACGTCCCTGATATATAAGACACGGGACGTCACGCTCCCTGAGATAACTGAAGCAGAAATCAAGCGTATCAACAGGATAGTTTGACAGACCTATGTAAAGCGCCTTGCCCCGACGCACTATGTCCACGAGCGCCTGCATGGTCTCCTCAAGCGGGGTATCAGGATCATAACGGTGCGAGTAGAACAGGTCCACATAATCCAGACGCATCCGTCTGAGGCTCTGGTCAAGACTGCTCATCAGATACTTGCGTGAACCCCAGTCTCCATATGGTCCTGGCCACATGTCATAACCGGCCTTGGTAGTGATGAACAGCTCGTCACGGTACGGACGGAACGACAGGTCCATCATACGGCCCAGGTTCTCCTCGGCGCTGCCGTATTCCGGACCATAGTTGTTGGCAAGGTCAAAGCAGGTCACCCCGTTGTCAAAAGCGCAACGGGCTGTGGCATGAGCCTTGTCAAAGTCATCCACGCTACCGAAATTGTGCCAGAAACCGAGTGACACCGCGGGGAGTCTGACCCCGCTGTGTCCGCATCGGATATATGGCATACGCCCGTCGTAACGGGTATCGGCCGCCTTGTAGTCTGGTGTTACCGACATCAGTCTACAACGATAGGCTTATATTTGGGAACCAGAAGTTTCATTACAGTCCAGCCTATAAGATAGGCAACGGCGCAGATACAGAACACTATCATGTAACCGGCCTCCTTACCCTCAAAGCCCAGGAATGTGAATGCCGATCCCAATGCGGCGCTCTTGGTAAAGAGCATACCGGCACCCTTGTTTATCATGAACGATGCAAGACCGCCCATGGTTGTACCCACACCTGTGATGGTTCCGATGGTTGACTTGGGGAACATATCGCCTATGGTTGAATAGAGGTTGGCGGACCATGCCTGATGTCCTGCACCTGCCAGACCGATGATGATTGCGGGGAACCATGCGCTGTACTTACCCAGAGGCTGGGCAAACAGAGCCAGCAGCGGGAAGAAAGCGAATATCAGCATAGCTTTCATACGACCGGAGTAAGGCTCCATGCCTTTCTTCTCGACAAACAGCTTGGGCAGGTAGCCGCCGCCTATACTTACCACGGTCACTATCAAATAAAGCACAAAGATAAGCAGGATAGCCTCCTTGGAGTCCGAGCGGTATCCGTACTGGTCACTGAAATATGCGGGAGCCCAGAACAGGAAGAACCACCATACGCCGTCGGTAAAGAACTTACCGCAGATGAAAGCCCATGTCTGACGGAATGTGAAACACTTGAAGAACGGGATTGATTTCTGCTCCTTCTGTGGCTCGGCAGCCTTGGCGGCGGCCAGCTCGGCAGCGTCATCCTGATGGATATACTCAAGCTCTGCCTGGTTTACATACTTGGACTTCTCGGGCTTCTGATAGAGGAAGAACCAGAAGAACATCCATACAAAACCCAGGGCACCTATTATTATGAACGCCATCTCCCAACCCCACTTGGCAGCCAGAGGCGGAATGCAGGCAGGTGCTGCAAGAGCGCCCACCGATGCGCCGGCATTAAAAATGGATGTGGCAAAAGCACGGTCCTTCTTGGGGAAATACTCGGCGGTAACCTTGATGGCAGCAGGGAAGTTTCCGGACTCACCAAGCGCCAGCACCGCACGGCAGAATATGAACATATAGACCGATACAGTCGATATGATCAGCATCACATCGGCCGAATTACGTGCAGCCTCCATTGTAGGCACACCGGCCCACTTGAGCGATGCCCATCCGCAGGCAGCGTGCATGCAGGCACCTACCGACCAAATGAATATGGCCCAAAGATATCCCTTGCGGGTACCCAGCCAGTCAATGAACTTGCCGCTGAAGAGGCAGGCCACGGCATAGAAAATAGAAAAGAAACCGGTAATTGAGCCGTACTGACTGTCAGTCCAGTGGAAATCGGCCGATATAAAATCTTTCCAAGTTAATGACAGCACCTGACGGTCCAGGTAATTGACGGTTGTGGCCACAAACAGAAGTGCACACAACACCCAACGGAAATTGGTCATCCTTTGGGCACTTGATGAATTGTTTACAGTTGTCATATTGTTTCAGGTTAGTTATTCTGTGTAATAAACTCGTTTGACACGGATTGAGACGGTTGATATTATCTCATAAGGAATGGTTCCCAGAATATCAGAAAGCACATGAACCGGCAGGTTGGGACCGAAAATCTCAACGCTGTCACCCTCCTGGCAATCTATGTCTGTGACATCAATCATACACACGTCCATACATATATTACCCACATAGTATGCCTTCTTTCCGTTTACAAGACAGTAGGCGTTGCCGTTTCCAAGGTGACGGTCCAGTCCGTCGGCATAACCGATGGGGATGGCTGCAATACGTGAATGCCTGGTGATCTTACCCTTACGGCTGTAACCAACGGTCTCGCCTTTTTCCAGTTCCCGAATCTGAAGTATAGTAGTCTTAAGAGTGCAGACGGTCTCCAACGGCTGATTGTCCAGGGGATTGATTCCATAAAGACCCAGTCCCAGGCGTACCATATCATAATGGACATCAGGAAAACGTTCAATACCCGCCGAATTGCAGATGTGTCTCAGGATATGGTGCTTGAAAGCAGCCTGCAATGCATCGGCAGCCTGGTTGAACCTTTCGATCTGGAGTTTGCTGAAATCATCAAAGTCGGGACTGTCACTACCCACAAAGTGAGAGAAGACCGAACGGGGAATAACGGCAGTCTGTTTCTGGAGACGCCTTACCAGCTCAGGTACATCGCCCGGTGCGAATCCCAGACGGTGCATGCCTGTATCTATCTTTATGTGAATAGGGAAATTAGTCACACCGTTATGTTCGGCTGCACGGATTATCAGGTCCAGCAAATGAAAACTGTATACCTCCGGTTCCAGTTTATAGTCAAACAGCATACCAAACGATGTCCGTTCAGGATTCATGACCATGATGCTGGTGGTTATGCCCGCCTTGCGCAGCTCGGCCCCCTCATCGGCAACCGCTACCGCCAGATAATCCACCTGACGGTCCTGAAGTGTCTTGGCCACCTCGATTGCTCCGGAACCGTATGCCGATGCCTTGACCATACAGACAATCTTTGTATCCGGCTTGAGCATGCTGCGGTAACGGTTAAGATTGTCGGCCAGAGCCTGCAGATTGACCTCAAGAATAGTCTCATGAACCTTCAGTTCAAGCCGCTCTGCTATCCGGTCAAACTCAAATATCCTGGCTCCCTTAATCAGTACTAACTCATTGTGAAAGCCATTGATTACATCCGATTTCAGAAAATCCTCGGTGTTTTCAAAGAAATATTTCTCCTTTATGTCAAACCGCTTGGACTCTGACGTTATATCCGGGCCTACTCCTATCAGTTTGGTGATTCCACGACTCTCGGCAAGTTGGGCGACCCTGCGGTAAAGTTCATGCACAGACCAACCTGACTGCAGTATATCGGACAGGATCAGAGTGCGGTTTCGGGACTTGTCGTCCTGACGGCGTGCCATGAAGTCCAGCGCTATACCCAAAGATGAAATATCCGAATTGTAACTGTCGTTGATCACTATGCATCCCTGTTTACCGTCCTTTACCTCAAGACGCATGGCCAAAGGTTCCAACTGAGCCATACGTTCTGTGATCTTTTCGGGCGGAACCAGCAAGTAGATACATACCGCCAGGCAATGCAGGGCATCCTCTATGGACGCATCGTCTATGAACGGAATGGTAAATTTGTTCTCCAGACCTATATAACTGTATGTTATCTCGGTAAAAGTGTCATGTTTGACAACCGATGATATATAGAGTGGCTTGTCCTGGTTCTTACGTGACCAGGCTATCTCCCTGGCCGTTATTATGGATTTGTCGACACAGCTCTGGATCAGTTCATTGTCACAGTTGTAAATGACCACGTCACAGTCCTGAAAGAGACGTAACTTCTCTATGCACTTGTCCTGGAGTGACTGGAAATTCTCCTGGTGAGCCAGTCCGATGTTGGAAAGTATGCCTATGGTAGGCTTTATAATTTTCCAGAGTTGACGCATCTCATCCTTTTTGGAGATACCGGCTTCAAATATACCTATCTGAGACTGTTTGTTAAGAAGCCAGACCGAGAGCGGAACCCCTATCTGCGAATTGTAACTCTTGGGGGAGCGGGTCACCACATAATCGGGCTCAAGCAACTGGTACAGCCACTCCTTTATCATAGTCTTGCCGTTGCTTCCGGTTATGCCCACCACAGGGATATCAAAGTTTTTCCTATGTGCCGCAGCCAGCATCTGCAATGCAGCCAGAGTATCTTTTACCAGCAGAAAATTCGACTCCTGGTAATCTTCCATCTTATCGGGGAGATAACTGACTACAAAATTCCTTACACCACGCTTGTAAAGCTCCCTGATATATTTATGGCCGTCGTTGCGTTTACTCGACAAAGCAAAGAAAAGAGTCTCGGCAGGAAAACACAGGGAGCGGCTGTCTGTAAGGAGCCACGAAATCCTGGCAGGACAGAAACCATGCCTCTCGGCGCCTGTCATGGAAACTATATCGTCTATGGAATATGTCATTTTTAAACAGATTCTTCTTGTTTGCCAAAGATAATGATTATTTCGTCACCATATTAAAAAAAAGCAATATGTAATATAAAAGACCCAACATTCATACTTATTTGGTACATTTGCCGTTTGAAACAACAAATAACCTAGGATGCAGAAAGCCGAAGAGGGACATTCCTTAAACAGTCTGCTGGACAAGATAGACAGTCCTGACGATCTGAAAAAGCTGGCTCCGGAGCAATTGACACAGGTGTGCTCTGAACTCAGAGGGATGATAATAGACGAATTGTCCCATAATCCGGGTCATTTCGGTTCCAGCCTGGGAACCGTCGAACTGACTGTAGCGCTCCACTATGTCTTCAACACGCCCGATGACCGTATAGTGTGGGACGTGGGACATCAGGCTTACGGCCACAAGATACTTACCGGACGTCGTGACCGTTTCTGTACCAACCGTAAATTCGGAGGGCTCAAACCATTTCCGTCACCCGATGAGAGTGAATATGACACCTTTACCGCCGGACATGCATCAAATTCCATATCAGCAGCTCTTGGAATGGCTGTGGCCGATAAGCGCAACGGTCATTCCTCACGTCGCGTGGTTGCCGTGATAGGTGACGGCGCCATGAGCGGAGGATTGGCTTTCGAAGGTATAAACAACGCATCAATCACGGACAATGACCTGCTCATCATTCTCAACGACAATGACATGAGCATTTCACAGAGCGTAGGCGGAATGCGCAGTTATCTCACTCAGCTGCACACTTCGCGTTCATATAACAAGTTCCGTTATTATGTCTCAAGGCTGCTTCAGAAAATGGGGCTGATGACAGAACAGCGGCGTCGGAACATAATCCGCCGGAACAACCGCATCAAGATCAAGTTAACCCATCAGAACAACATGTTCGAGGGTATGGACATCCGTTATTTCGGTCCTGTTGACGGTCACAACGTACAGAACCTGGTCCGCATACTCAACAACATCAAAAACATGCACGGCCCCAAACTGTTGCACATCAAGACAGTCAAGGGCAAGGGCTACGAACCGGCCGAAAGGGATTCGGCAATCTGGCATGCTCCGGGTCTGTTTGACAAAGTCACCGGCGAACGCATAGTGCGCAATGGTGAAGGCCTGCCTCCCCTGTTTCAGGATGTATTCGGCGAGACCCTGCTGGAACTCATGAAAGAGAACTCAGCAATCATCGGAATAACTCCCGCCATGCCTATAGGATGCAGCATGGATATACCCATGAAAGTCTATCCGGACCGCTGTTTTGACGTCGGAATCGCCGAAGGGCATGCCGTGACATTTTCTGGAGGTCTGGCCAAAGAGGGCATGATGCCTTTCTGCAACATCTACTCCTCGTTCATGCAGCGTGCATACGACAATCTGATTCATGATGTTGCCATCCAGAAACTGAATGTGGTACTCTGTCTTGACCGCGCCGGACTTGTTGGTGAGGACGGTCCCACTCACCATGGTGCATTTGACCTGGCATTCCTCAGGCCTATACCGAACCTCACGATAGCATCTCCATACGACGAGATAGAACTGCGTAACCTTATGTACACCGCCCAGTTACCGGATCAGGGACCTTTTATCATCCGATATCCTCGGGGCCGGGGCATACTGGCCGACTGGCGCAAGCCATTTGAGCCTGTTGTGATAGGAACCGGACGTAAGATAAAGGACGGTGATGACGTGGCGATACTCTCCATCGGACCGATAGGCAATCTGGCGGAGCAGGCCATCCTGTCTTGGGAGAAGGAGAGCGGAATGAGCGCAGCATTGTATGACATGCGTTTTCTCAAGCCCATAGACACTTCTATACTCAATGAAGTCGGAAAGAGGTTCGGCCGGATCATAACCATTGAGAACGGCACGGTTACCGGAGGATTGGGCACCGCTGTCGTGGAATACATGGCCGATAACGGCTTTAGCCCTGTAATAAGACGTATGGGGCTGCCTGACAGGTTTATCGAGCACGGCTCTACTCCTCAACTTCTGCATCTTTGTCACATTGACGAAGATGCCATCATCAGCACTCTGCGTGAACTGACATCAGCAACCGAAAAACCAGAACAATGAAAATAGTTATTGCAGGAGCCGGAAATGTAGGTATACACCTGGCCAAACTGCTGGCCGGAGAGAATCAGGACATAGTTCTCATAGACGAGAGCCCCGAGAAACTGGCCCGTCTCGATTCCAGTTTCGATCTGCTTACCATTCAGGAATCTCCTGTATCGCTGCATGGCCTTAAGGAGGCAGGTGCCGGCAGTGCCGACCTCTTTGTGGCAGTCACGACCGATGAAAGCCGCAACCTTATATCAGCCCAGCTTGCGCACCATCTGGGTGCCAAGAAGACAGTAGCCAGAATCAACAACTACGAGTATCTCCAGCCCAAACACATGGAATACTTCAACAGTATCGGTCTGGATTCACTTATCTATCCTGAGTTACTGGCAGCTAAAGATATAGTTGACGGAATGAAACTGAGTTGGATCCGTCAGTGGTGGGAATTTGCAGGCGGTGCCCTTGTCATGATGGGCATCAAGTTGCGCGACAACGCACAGATACTCAACAAGCCACTGGCCGAACTGGGCAAGGAACTCCCTTACCATATAGTGGCAATCCTGCGTGAAGGCGTTACCATTATTCCAAGCGGCCACGACACGATGCAGGCCGGCGACCTGGTATACTTCATGACAATGAAAAAACACATCCCGCACATCCGCCGTATCGCCGGCAAGGAGGAGCTTCCCGATGTACGTGATGTCATCATAATGGGAGGCAGCCGCATCGCCGTACGCACTGCGCAACTCATGCCGGACTACATGAACCTCAAGATAATCGAGAGTGACCTGGAGCGCTGCAACCGGCTTACCGAACTTGTAGATGACAGGGTAATGATAATAAACGGTGACGGCCGTGACCCCAGCCTGCTCATGAGTGAGGGCATACAGCACACCGAAGCTTTCGTTGCCCTGACCGACAACTCCGAAACCAATATACTTGCCTGCCTTGCAGCCAAGCGGTTCGGTGTGACCAAAACCATTGCCGAGGTTGAGAACATCGACTACATCAACATGGCTGAGAAACTTGACATCGGTACCGTAATCAACAAAAAGAAGATTGCAGCCAGCCATATCTACCAGATGATGCTCGATGCTGATGTCACCAACGTCAAGTGCCTCACGTTTGCCAACGCCGATGTGGCCGAGTTCAACGTGATGGATGGTGCCAGGATCACCCGCAGTCTTGTCAAAGACATATCTCTGCCGCGCGGAGTGACCATCGGCGGTCTTATCCGCAACAAGGAGGCTCTGATTGTTACCGGCAATACCCAGATTCTACCCGGCGACCATGTGGTAGTATTCTGTCTGGAAGGAATGATTAAGACAATAGAAAAGTATTTCAATTGATAAACGTCAAGATAATACATAGGATACTGGGAGTACTGCTGCTGATTGAATCAGGCATACTGCTGCTTTGTGCTCTAATCCCTGTGTTCTACGGAGAGGATGACCTGTTCGGATTTATCATGGGCTCTCTCACATCGGGCTGTGTAGGTATGACCGCCCTGTACATCGGTAAGAGCTCCAAGCACAAGGAGGGGGCCATGACTCGCCGCGACGGATATATAGTTGTAGCTCTAAGCTGGGTCCTGTTCTCCATTTTCGGATCGCTTCCATATTACATCAGCGGTTATATTCCATCATTCACCGATGCCTATTTTGAGACCATGTCCGGTTTCACCACCACAGGCGCCACTATCATACAGGATGTCGAGGTGATACCTCACGGCCTGCTGTTCTGGCGCAGCCTTACACAATGGATCGGCGGTTTGGGTATCGTGTTCTTTACGGTAGCAGTACTACCTATATTCGGTGTAGGTGAGGTTCAGTTATTCGCAGCCGAGGCCATCGGACCGACTCACAGCAAGCTCCACCCACGAATCAGTGTCAGCGGCCGGTGGATAATCACGGTATACGTATTGATAACAGTCTTGTGCGCCGTTGCCTTAAGGTTCTGCGGCATGGGAGTATTTGACAGTGTAAACCACGCCCTTACTACTGCGGCTACCGGAGGTTTCTCCACCAAGAATACCAGCATAGCCTACTTCAACTCTCACTCGGTTGAGTATGTAATAACATTCTTCATGTTCCTGTCAGGCATCAACTACGGTCTGCTGTTCTTTGTGATATTCCGCGGCAAGGTACATAAGCTGATTGAGGATACCCAGTTCAAATGGTACCTTATGTTCCTGCTCATATTTACCTTTATAGTAGGCGTAAGCCTTTTCATATCAACCACCTACAACGGTTCATCGGCATTGCGCAACGCATTGTTCCATGTAACCGCCATTATCACCACCACAGGTTTCACATCGACCGATTATACCCAGTGGCCACCGTTCATTTGGATGACACTTGGTATGTGCATGTATTTCGGCGCCTGTGCAGGTTCTACCACAGGCGGTATGAAATCCATACGCATAGCCATACTGATCAAATCCATGCGCAATGAATTCAACCGCATACTTCACCCCAATGCAATACTGCCGGTACGTGTCAACAACAAGGTCATCCCCCCTTCAACCAGGCAGAGTGTATTGACATTCAGCATTTTCTTCTTCGCTCTTGTGTTTGTGGGATGGTTCTTTTATCTGGCTATCGGAATAGACATAGCCGAGGCATACGGTATTTCACTTTCATGTCTCAGCAATATAGGCCTTACCATAGGTTATCACGGATGCAACATCCCCTGGGACGATATGCCGACCATCGGCAAATGGTTCTCAACATTCCTGATGCTGATTGGCCGTCTTGAGGTTTTCAGCGTCCTTCTTATCATCACTCCCTCCTTCTGGAAGCATAGATAAGAATTCCCTTACATCATTCCCCATTCTCTTATATAACTCACATTCCCTGTAATGTGTATTCTTGCGTATTGCTTCTGTAAGTCCTATCTGGCTATGCTGATAAGCGCTTAGCTCATTGCGGTATTGCTGGTCATGAACTGCAAAACGGCGAATTTCGGCCTCACGCTCCTGCCTGAGTACAGTGCAAACCGGCAACAACAGCTTAAGGATGACATTCTCCATAAGATGGTGCCCTTGCAGAAAAAGATAGGTCTTATCCTCTGTCACTCCCATTGCGGTCAGTTCCTCGCGCAAAGCGGCTATCTCAGGGATAGCGTCGGCATAATGGCTCTCCAGCCAGCGTAGTTTCCTGGCGACACGCTCCTGTACACCTATGATCGCCCCCTGAGGACGGCGCACATCAACGCTTTTCAGACGTATGTCGATATTCAGGTCCTGCATGCTGAACTGGTTGTGCAGTTTCTTGCGGTAGAACCATACGTTCCACACAAACAGCGGATATACAGCCTTGGAATAGAGTTCCATGAACGCATTGAAATCTATCAGCCGATGGTCGTTAAGGGTACACTGTACACAAATCTGATGCAGACTGCCCGCCCAGCACTGATAGTTCTCTATAGCATAGGCATAGGTTTGGATTACATACGGACTGCTGATTATCTCCTTTGATGTCTGGGTGGCACCCTGCAGCAGCCAGTCATAGTCACTGTCCACACAGGCTATCAGATTCTTACCCAAACCATTGTGCTCAATACATGAACGCAGGGCCGATTTCTTACCCTTGGTCAGCCCGCCCCGATTGGGCAGCATTATCTGGAAATAGTGCTCCGGAGTCTCAAACTCATCCAGCAGCAGACGCCAGAAAGAGACATCGTCATAACTCTCCACAAAGGCTATGATACGCCCGCGACGTTTACTGGGCAACAGTTTGTCGGCCGCCTCAAAATAGCGTGAGTTTATGTTATCGGTAAGTCTCTTCATGCCACCGGACTGATCACTTTACCGTAATATCATCCACATCATACACAGCATCCATCCAACCGTCCATGATAAGTGCCGGCGAATGGGTGGTCATTATTATCTGTACATTGGGATTGAGTGAACGCACACGCTGTATCAGCTGCTGTTGCCACTCAATATGAAGGGATATCTCCGGCTCATCCATAAGCAGCACTCCCGGTGTCATATCCTGAACCAGGGTAGTAAGCATTATCACCAGCAGCTGTTTTTCGCCCGATGACAGGCTGTACGGCAATAGCGTCGAACCGAACTGGTCAAACAGTATCTCATTGCTGGTACGGACTATTTTCTTTCCTGTATCGGCAAATAGTTCATCCATAAAGTCCATGAACCTGATCTTGGGAGCCGATATCTCCTGCGCCTCACGGAGCTTGTCCGGATCGCCCGATGTCAGCAGCTGGATGGTGCGGTTACCAATGTTGACCTGATAATCCAGGTAACGGCGCTGCAGTTTATATAACTGCCAGTCCAGTTCCGATACCACACTCTTGTCGGACATCTTCTCCAGAAGGTTGCTGTGCATCAGAGGACGGTCAATACTGCGTATCACGTCATATTTGATCTTTGACGCCCCCTGCGGATAATATTCTATCTGCACCTCAGGGGTCTCATCCTGGCTCTCTCCGGCAAGGTAGTCCAGACGTGCCACGGTCTTGTTAAGGATAGTGCTCTTGCCCGTTCCGTTCACACCGCTCAGGATATTCACGTCAGGACGCAGTTCCCATACTATGTGCTTTCTGCCCCAAAGGGAGTTGATTTCTATACGGCTGATACCGTCGGCATATCCGCTTTCCATATTGACAGGTTTTTTGTTTGCCGTAAAAGTAATAAAAAAAGAAGAGTTACCGGAAGGTATCTCTTCTCTTTTTTGGCGGCGCGTGATTCACATCAAACGAAACCCAATGATATTTATAAAAAGGACTATCTATCTTATAGTGGCAAATGCTCCACAGCCATGCTGTTTTGCAATTGCGGTACAAAGATATTCTTTATTTTTTATTTTGTATATTTTTGAGGGGTATTTAAGTGATTTTTACAGATTATAACACTTAATGCACATAAAAAAGGTCAAAAACCGAATATTTATTCAGCAATAATCAGTCCGTCAAGCAATTTAATGTAAGCAGGCACTGCATTCTCCAACTCTGACAACCCGATGTACTCATCGGCAGTATGTGATCGGGCCGAATCACCCGGGCCCATCTTGAATGACGGGCAGTCCAGGATGGCCTGGTCTGAAAGGGTTGGTGATCCGTATGGAACCAGCCCCATGCTTACGGCCTTGCGTATTATGGGATGACTTGCATCAATCCTTGATGAATTCAGGTTAAAAGAACGGGCCTGAACATCGCACCACTCCGGTAAAAGTCCTTTTATTATTTCAAAAACCTCATGATTGGAGTACATTTCATTAGTGCGGACATCGGCCGTAAATGTGCATGTATCAGGGATTACATTATGTTGTGTTCCGGCATTTATCATCGTAATGGTGAACTTGACCGGTCCCAGCAGATCGGAAACCTTATCAAACTTGAATGTGCGGAGTTTTTCAATCAACTCAGTAGCCTTGTAAAGAGCATTGATACCCTCATTACGTGCGGCATGTCCGGCCTTGCCGTGAACGGTAAAATCCAGCACCATCAGACCCTTCTCAGCAATGGCTGGCTGCATTCCGGTAGGCTCACCGATAATGGCCACATCCACCTTGGGCAGGCTCTGAACTGCCAGTTTCATGCCGTTCTGACCGTTACGCTCCTCCTCGACCGTAGCCAGGAACAGCAGATTGTAAGATTGCGGCTTGCTGTCCAACTCATAGAAGGCGTAGAGCAGCGAAACCAGTCCTGCGCCGTCATCGTTGCTGCCCAGTCCGTACAGACGGCCGTCCTCAATGGTAGGAGTAAACGGATCCCTGGTCCAGCCTGCAACCGGCTTTACGGTATCCATATGGCTGTTGAGCAGAATAGTAGGCTTGGCGGGATCATAACTGTGGCCATAGCACAAAAGATTAAGCCCTATGCACTCGGGCTTGTAGCCATGACTCTCCATATCGGCCTTCAAAATGGCCGATACCTCCTGCTCCGAACCGGTGGTTGACGGAGTGGCAATGAGCCGCTTAAGCAGTTCCAGTTGTTCCATATGCGCAAAGGTATGCAGATTTATGAATACTCGCCTTTTTCACGGGCGGAAAGTTCCCGTATCATGCTGATGGCAAACGGCAGAGCCAGGCTGAATGTAAGCAGATCGGCCGTAGCCATTGTGGCCTCCAGGCCCTGCAAGCCCCAGATGGCAGGCATTATAAAGAGCGTGGGATAGAACGCTATACCGTGACGCATCATAGCCAGCAATGTGGCACGTCCGGTTCGGCGGATGTTCTGCAGCAGCATGTTGGTTGGAGTGGTAAGGCCCACCAGCGGGAATGCCACGCACTGCCAGCGCAGCACCACAGTACCTATCCTGATAAGTTCCGGATCCTCATCACGGAAGAAAGCAATTATCTCAGGTGCAAATATCCATCCCGCTGCCGATGTAACCAGCAGTATTACCACGCATAATCCTATTGTAAAAAGGTAAGACTCCCTTACTCTGCCATATAGTTTTGCACCCCAATTGAATCCGCACACCGGCTGGAATCCCTGACCCACGCCCAGAATCACCGCCATCGCGGTCTGCATAACACGCGCCACCACGGTAAACGCAGCAATGGTCGATGCCTCCTGCCCCTCCAATGCATAGCTTGCAGCCGCCCAGTTCATACATATGGCCGATATGCTGGACAGAGACTGACGCATCAGCGACGGCAGTCCGCCCGCCCCTATCTCACGGTAACGCTCCAGTGACGGGGCAAAGTTGCGCAGACTTATATGCACGTTACCCGGCAGTGTGGTAGCCCACAGCAGCAGGCACCACGATATGAACTGACTGATCAGTGTGGCCAATGACGCGCCGCTAACTCCCATCCCCAGCCGGTTTATCAGCAGCCAGTCAAAGAATATGTTCAGCACCATTCCCACCGCAATGCCAATCATGGCCAGCATGGCATTGCCCTGCAGGCGCAACTGGTTGTTTAGCGTCATCTGCGATATCAGGAACGGAGTTGCAATCAGAATCCACTGGAGGTAGGCGTTTGAGTAAGGCACCACATCGGGCGTAGCACCTAAAAGACGTGACAGAGGCGTCACAAAAAGCATGCCCAGCACCATAAAGACAATACCTATCAGGAACGATGACAGGAATCCCGTGGCAGCCATCTTGCCTGCACCCTCGGCATCACGGGCACCCAGCGCACGGGACATGTAGTTGCCCGATCCGTGCCCAAAAAAGAATCCCGTAGCCTGTATGAGTGACTGATATGCGAAAGCCACACCCACACCCGCCGTAGCGACAGTGCTGATGTGGCCCACAAACCATGAATCCACAATATTGTAGATGGCCGATATGGACATACTTATTATGGTGGGCACCGCCAGGCTCAGAACAAGCCGTGGAACCGGAGTCTCCGTGAGCCTGCGGTATCGCGCCTCACTCCTCAGTATGTCATTATTGTCGTTGTGCACCAGAATCTTTTTCCTGGCACAAAATTACTCATTATTTGTAATACTCCATGCTTTCAGGAGTCCATGACATCACCACTGAGTAATGTCCCTCCACCTGTGAGCGGGAGTAGTCCAGGAACACCTTGAGTGACTTGTCAAACAGATCGGGAGTCTCGATGGAGTCACGCAGCAGCAGAGTACACATTACGCAGTAGGCTGCACTCTCCATCAGGCGGCGGCCGCAGAAGTCATTAACCTCAGTATCCTTCTGGTCCAGCACATGAGCGGTCATTGCATCCAGCTTCTCTACCATTGCGCTGATGGCTGTCTTGCTCTCTGAGTCAGGCAGTGTAGCCAGCATATCCTTCACATACTGTGAATATACACCGCTGGTCACATAGCGCAGAGCGGCTACTACCTGAAGCTGTGTGGTGCCCTCATAGATTGAAGTGATACGTGCGTCACGGTACAGGCGCTCGCAGGCATAGTCACGCATAAAGCCTGAACCTCCGTGTATCTGTATGCTGTCGTATGCGTTCTGGTTGGCAAACTCACTGGTCATACCCTTTGATATGGGAGTAAGTGCATCGGCCAGACGGCTGTAACGCTTGCTCTCCTGACGCTCCTCGGGGGTAAGAGTGCGTGTTTTGGCAATTGCATCAAGTGACTTGTAGATATCAACGTAACGTGATGTCTCATACAGGAGTGAGCGTGATGCCTCAACCTTGGCTTTCATTACAGCCAGCATCTGATAAACTGCAGGGAATGTGTCAATGTTACGGCCAAACTGGCGGCGCTCTGCGGCGTATGCCACAGCCTCACGCCAGGCGGCATCCTGAATGCCCACGCTCTGTGTGGCGATACCCAGACGGGCTCCGTTCATCAGGGCCATCACATACTTGATAAGTCCCAGACGGCGGTCGCCGCAAAGCTCTGCACGGGCGTTGTTGAACACCAGCTCGCAGGTGGGTGATCCGTGGATACCCATCTTATCCTCTATACGACGCACGTTCACGCCGCCGTTACGCTTGTCATAGATAAAGAGTGACAGACCGCGGCCATCGGTGGTACCCTCCTCGCTGCGGGCCAGTACCAAGTGGATGTCGCTGTCACCGTTGGTTATGAAGCGCTTAACGCCGTTCATACGCCAGCAGCCGTTCTCCTGATCTTCTGTTGCCTTGAGCATTACGCTCTGCAGGTCACTACCGGCATCGGGCTCGGTCAGGTCCATTGACATGGTGGCACCATTGCTGGCCATCTTGAGGTATTTCTCTTTCTGCTCGGGGCTGCCAAACTCGTTGATGGTATCGGCGCATGACTGCAAACCCCATACGTTCTGGAACGATGCATCGGCTCTGGAAATCATCTCACAGACGGCGCTGAATACGGTTACAGGCATATTCAGACCGCCGTACTGACGGGGCAGTCCGAATCCGGACAGACCGGCCTGGTGCATCACCTTGAGGTTCTGCGCAGTACCCTGAGAATACTGTACGCGGCCACCGCTGCAGTGTGAGCCCTCGCGGTCAACGCTCTCGGCGTTGGGAGCGATTACCTCATCGCACACGCTTCCGGTCAGTTCCAGCACGCGGTCAAAGTTGTCCATGGCATCAGCCAGGTCCTTAGGGGCATAGTCATACTTGCCGGCCTCGGCATAGAAATTCTCCTTAAGCTCCACTATGCGCTCCATGAGCGGAGAGTGCATGCGGGCACTGAGTTCAGGGGTATCCTTATATTTGTTCATTTTGAAATCTCCTTTAAGTTACGGATCAGTTTGGGAATCACATCCTCAACGCGGCCGGTCACAACGTAATCGGCAATGGCGTTGATGGGAGCATCGGGATCCTGGTTGATTGACATGATGAGGCTGCTCTCACGCATACCTGCTATGTGCTGGATCTGGCCCGATATACCGCAGGCAATATAAAGCTTGGGTCTTACGGTGATACCTGTCTGACCTATCTGGCGGTCATGATCCACAAAACCGGCATCCACTGCGGCACGGCTGGCACCTACCTCGGCGTGCAGCACATCGGCCAGCTTGAAGAGCATATCAAAACCCTCGCGGCTGCCCATTCCATAACCGCCGGCCACTACTATGCTGGCGCTGTCCAGATGGTGTGAGGGTTTCTGCATGTGGCGCTCTATCACGGTCACTGCCAGGTCGGCCTGGCTTACGTAATCGGCTACCTTATGCTTTACAATCTCACCCTTATAGTCTGCCTTGAGAATCTCATTCTTCATCACACCCTGACGTACGGTTGCCATCTGCGGACGGTGGTCGGGGTTGACGATGGTGGCAATGATGTTGCCGCCGAATGCGGGACGTATCTGGTAGAGCAGGTTCTCATAGACCTTACCGGTCTTCTTGTCCTCATACTCACCTATCTCAAGGTTAGTGCAGTCAGCAGTAAGTCCGCTGCCCAGGGCCGATGATACACGCGGGCCCAGGTCACGGCCTATAACGGTTGCGCCCATGAGTGCAATCTGCGGCTGCTCCTCCTGGAACAGTTTTACCAGGATTGCTGAATGAGGTGCTGTGGTATAAGGTGCAAGGCTCTTGTCATCAAAGACGTGCAGTACATCTACTCCGTAGGGGAGTATCTGCTTATCTATGCTGTCCAGACCGTTGCCTATGGCAATGGCCTCAAGCTTGACGCCCAACTGGTTGGCAAGTGAACGGCCCTTGGTGAGCAGTTCCTGACTGACGGGAGCCACCTGGACTCCTTCCAGTTCGCAATATACGAATATGCTGTTCATGGCTTATCCTATTATATGGTTTGTGGCCAGTTCCTCAATCAGAGCGGCTATCTCCTTTTCATCGGCACCATAGCGCTTGCTCTCCTTGGCCTGGAATACAATGTTCTCAATCTTCTTTACCTTGGTGGGCGAACCTGACAGTCCGCACTTGGCGGGATCGGCGTTTACATCGGCCACGGTCCATGCGGGTACGTCGTAGTTCTTGCGGCCCATCAGAAGGCGTGCGTTACGCGGGCGGCAGGGGGCGGCGCTTCCGTTCACGGTGAGCAGGCAGGGTAGCGGAGCCTTTACGGTCTCCACACCACCGGTAATCACGCGCTTTACGGTTACGCTCTTGCTGTCCATGTCAAGGATCTCCTCAACGTATGTTATCTGGTTCAGACCCAGTTTCTCGGCCACCTGAGGACCCACCTGGGCGGTGTCACCGTCAATTGCCTGACGGCCGCCTATTATGATATCAAACTTGCCTATCTTGCGGATTGCGGTTGACAGGGCGTATGATGTAGCCAGTGTATCGGCTCCGGCAAACAGGCGGTCTGTAAGCAGATAACCGCCATCGGCACCGCGATATACACCCTCCATCACTATCTCTTTTGCTCTCTCAGGACCCATTGTAAGCATTGTCACTGTACTGCCGGGAAAGCGGTCCTTGATGGCAAGGGCCTGCTCCAGTGCATTTAGGTCCTCCGGGTTGAACACTGCCGGAAGTGCGGCACGGTTAATGGTGCCGTCGGCATTCATGGCGTCCTTACCCACCTGACGGGTATCGGGCACCTGCTTTGCCAAAACTATTATATTGAACTTTTCCATAGGGGTAGCAAAGATACGGATATTGCTACCCTTAACCTTTTGGGAATTTGACAAAACGGGGCGTTTTGCACAGTCATTCTCATTTTGTAAACTACGCCGGACATGCGGTTTGGGGAGACAGTGGTTATTTAGTTAGAAGTTTCGATAGATTACATCATTTCGTGTTTTAATTTGTATATACAAAAAACTATATTTGCATTATCTGATACCGAGTGGTATTTCACAAGTCAAGGTGTAAGACTTCGATACTTCTTGTTATTTGATTTAATTCTATTAACCAATAATTATAGTTTGCACTATGGTAAAGAAAAACAAAGACAGTAACAAAACAAAAAAAGTAGCAGTTCCCGTACAACAGTCAGAATTAAAAGATTACGACACAAAACCTGACGGAGAGATAATACTCTATCAACCAGATGAAACCATTAGGCTTGAGGTTCGCCTATATGATGATACCGTATGGTTGACACAAGCGCAAATCATAGAGCTCTTCCAATCCAGCAAAGCGAACGTCAGCGAGCACATAAAGAATATCTACGATCAGGAGGAACTTGATTTTGAGGCAACAGTTCGGAATTTCCGAACAGTTCAAAAGGAAGGAAAAAGAATGGTAAAACGCGCTCTAACTTATTATAACCTTGATGCAATTATATCTATTGGCTTTAGAGTAAATGCCAAAAGAGGTATCAGATTTCGCAGATGGGCAAATAGTGTAATTAAACAGTATATGCTTAATGGACTTGTAATCAATCAACGATTGATGCAGATACAACAGCATTTAGATACTCGCATTGAAAGCCAGCAACTCCAAATACAGCATATTGAAGCAACCGTTAAGGATCATCAGGAAAAGATTGACTTCTTTGTGCGAACATCATTGCCGCCCCAACAAGGACTATACTATGATGGTCAGGTGTTCGATGCATACCAATTTGTGAGTGACTTGGTTCGCAAGGCCATGAAAAACATTGTTCTGATTGATAACTTTGTGGATGATACTGTTCTTACAATACTAGACAAACGGAATGAAGGCGTTGCTGCAACTATTTATACTCAACATATAAGTAAACAGCTCCAGTTAGATATAGAACGACATAACGCCCAATTTCCGGCGATAAATATCATACCCTTCAACAAGGCACATGACCGTTTTCTACTAATAGACAATGAAGTCTATCACATAGGAGCGTCCATAAAGGACCTTGGTAAGAAATGGTTTGCTTTCACTCTGATGCGTGACCTAACATCGTCAGAACTGATTGAAAAAATCAACATGCAATGAAACAACTATCGAAATAAAGTGACAGTTCCATATTGTATCGCTAAGACTTACTCCTCGAGCATGGACTTTTGGTTCTGGCGCTCCAGGTTGTGGAAATCGGAGCCGGTCTTTACCTTGGCTATGGTGGCTATTACGGCGTTGTAGAGTTCGCTGCCCTCACGATAATCGCCGGGGCAGGCAAAGTTTACGCGGCCGCGGTGCACCAGGTTGCGGGCCTGGGCGCGGCTGGAATCGTTGCAGGGTTTGTAAATGGCTATTGAGTGGCCTCCCTCGCTCTTTACTATGCGCATGCTGGGTATGTCGGTCTCTCCGTCACCCAGGTAAATCATATTCTGGAACGGGACCGGACGGCCCTCATCGGGCATTGAATCATTGATCTGGGCATTACGCCAGATATCGAGTATGCCCTTGTTTATCATGAATATGAACTGTGTCTTGGAGGTGAAATCCACTGCCACGGCGGGCCAGACGGCCTTGTCATTCTCATACATGAACGAGCAGGCGTATATCTGCTTAAAGTATTTTGCAATCGATGTACCCTCAATGAGTTCCTTCAGGCCCGATGAGATTATGTAGTGCTCCACATTGACACCCATCTCGGCACCCTTGCGGTTGATCAGTTCAAACCACTGCTCCACTCCGGGAAAGAACCCTATTCCACGACCGAACTCCACAAACTGCTGGCGGCGTATGCTTATACCGTTCTCCTGTGCCTTATCCACCATCAGCTTCATATAAGCCAGGATGGTACTGGACTGCTGTTTCTCTGCCAGTCCGTGCGATGCCTTCCAGAATGACTCCTTATCGGTCAATCCTATGGCATCCATAAAGTCATACTCCTGCATATATGACGGAGACAGCGTTCCGTCAAAATCATACATCAGCGCTACTGTGGGTCTATCCATACTGTTCTGTTTTAAGGAATACAAAGATAATTATAAACTATGTATTGTGTTACGGAATGAACAGGTATACAATAGGGACGTTTCACCTTGTATCTTACAGACAATCAGTTTGAGTCTTGATATATGGCGATATTGTATCCTTCCAGACTGTCGTTACCAGTGGCTCAGTGGATTTGTTTTGGAAGGACAACACCGTATCGGCTATTTCCTGCACTATCTCTTTCGCCCCACTTATGTCATTACTTTCGGCCAATCTGACGAATTGGGGCATCGTGATATTTCTGTTACATTCTTCAATTGTCATGGCATGTCTGTCACTACGGAACGGATTCTGCAGATTTACGGTGAATGTCACATCGTATGCCGGTGACAGATTCCATTTGCCATCGGGTGTCAAGATAAATGAGAAGTTCTTGTCATGGTCATCGCATACTCCTGTAAGGTAATTGAATACCACCCTCCGGAACATCTGGTCTATCTGAGCGGCCGGAAGATGCAGCATACGGCAAGTCCTGAAGATATCTTGGCAGGCCATCATATTCTGTGGCTCTACATAAATCTGACAGACCTTTTTGAACAATGTATTTAGAAAGGCTGTATGGACCCAGAGGATCTGGATCCAGTCCTAAATGATGAAAGTCTGGATTAAAAGACACTACTGCACCCAGTTTCCCGAACCTGGGTTTATATCCGCCTCTCCATTCAAGCAGACAGATCTCATGTCCCCACAATCTAACGCTTACTATATTGTTTTTCATTTTTTTCTCTTGCTTGCTCTTTGCCTTTGATTACGTATTGAGCGTTTGTCATACAGGCTTTCCGGCATATCAGGGATGACATCGGCAATGTTTTCAAGTAACTGTAAGGCACGCATAAGTGCAATGAATTTGTTAAGTCCAATGGAACCGAACTCTCCGCTTTCAAAACGCACCAAGGTCATGACAGAAACTCCGCTCTGTTCTGACACTTCCTTTTGGGTAAGATTCAGAGCAATTCTATAATTTTTGAACCTCTTTCCAAGATCAACGGATATGTCACTGTTTGACAATCCGTACAATTCCAGATCTTCAATTGTATTATTCATGGCGCAAATATACAAATATGATTAGTTATAAACAAATATTTATATTAATTTTTCAGATACGATATACTAACACTACAAAACTGTTGCATTTGAATTTGGATGTGCGGTATATCAGATCTATTAGGCAACTGTCAAGGAATGAGCAGGGAGGAGTCACCGTAGCTGAGGAAACGGAAACCGTGACTTAGGGCGTAACGGTAGATGGCTTTCCAGTCGCCATTTACAAAGGCCGATACAAGCAGCAACAGCGTGCTCTGCGGCTGATGGAAGTTTGTGACCATCATCTTCACAATATGGCACTTTTAACTCGGAGCAATGATTATCTGGGTGCTTGTCTTAAGCACATCCAAGACTGTTGTGCGTGGAACAAAAAGGGATGAAATCCGTTTACCGTACGTTTGCGCGTGATAATCAGCAAAAAAGAGAATAATAGTCTGGATTTCTTTTACTGAACCTGTACTTACGTTTCCTGATTGCATCGGTAGTTACGTTACCCAATAGCTTTGCAACCAGTTCATTCTTAAAGTGCATAGCTGACAACAACAACGTCAGGGATTCTTCTGTATCTATTCCGGGATACTCTATCTGCATATCTGCAATAGTATCGCTGAATGAGTGCTTGATGGTTTCAATGACCATAGCCTTCTTGCTGGAGTCCAGCTCTTGACCTAAGGAATCGGATGTAAGTGTTTTGAACGCTTCACTATTATAAAAGTACTTCTTGTTTATTTCTATCCTGTGCCGATACAGATTCATCAGTACGGCACGCGCCTCGGGGTCAGTTTGGGACTGTTCTCTTACCCTGGATTCAAGAATGGAGATACTGCTTCGGCGTATTTCCTGTTCCAATTTGATAAGTTCCTCCTGTTTTTCTATAATGTGTTTCTTCTCCCTGTTCTTGAACAGGACGTATATAAGAACCGTGATAATGGTTATGGCAATGAAAGAGAATATGCAAATCAGGACAAAGCGCTTATGCCTGCCCTGCATTTTCTCTTCCTTAAGTTCTTCTTTGTGCAGGTACTGCAAATCCATTATCTCCCTGGAATCAGACTGCTTAACCATCTCGATTGAATCTCGCAGTTCAGAGTATCGCTGATGCCATATAAGGACTTCGGCGGCATTGCCTTTTTTAGCCGAAATCTCTGCCAATCTATCATATATTATCATCCTGGCGTTGGCATCTGATATGTCGGGGATTGATTTTTTGAAGTATATATAAGCGGAATCAAAATTTTCTGAATAATAAAACGAGGTGGCTTTCATATTGTTGTAAGCTCCCGGTGGTATCTGATGACTCTGACTGTCTCCTTGTAACAAACTTCTTATGGTAACTACCTGGAACGTAGTATCGCTTTGATTCTCAAATGATGAAGTATTATATCTTGGGATTTTAAAAAGAGTGTCTGTTCTAGTATTTTCAGCTTCAGAGACTTCATTAAGGATTAATGAAAACTGTGACATCTGATTGTCCGTATTCTGTATATTCGGATCCTGAATTCTGGACAATACAGAGAAAACACTTGCATAATGTGACAACGATGAATCCTGAATTCTGTCAGCATTGATCCTGCATTTGTAGAATTCATCATAGGCACAGTCATACATCTTTTTTTCGTAATAGCGGCTACCAAGGTTCTTCTCAGTCAGCGCATAGTATCTGACAAGCGTATCCGGGAAGAGGTCTTTAGCCTTGAGGTATGCGTAGATAGCAGCATGATTGTTTTTCATTCTGGAATACACGCACCCTTGTGAGTACCATGCCAAGGCTGCGTGATAACCCTTGCGTCTGGAACCATAATAGTCTGTGGCGGTTATTATAAGGCTGTCTGACGAGAATGGCCTTCCCAATTCATAATCAATCTGAGTCTTAAGTATGGCATACAGTGCGTTGTCACGCTGGGTTTTTGGCATCGGAAGGGACATAAGGACTGAATCAGCAGTTTGTGGATCTGTTACCATCAACTTTTCAACCACTTTCAGGTCACTTTGGTAATTACTGCATGAAAAAAGGATCAAAACCCATAATATGTTCAAAATGACAAAGAATCCTCTGCTGACCCTCATAACTATGACGTTTTTTATCTACAAATTTATATAATAACTGTATTTATCCTATTTTTAGAGAGTTGAATAGTTTCCCCTTACATCAAGATGCATTGCTTTTGTGTCACATTTTAGGGTCCCATACAGGACGGACAGATTGACCATAGGAGCGGTCTCCTTGATAGGAACTTGCTACACTTAAAGGGAAAATCAGACTATATGCTCCGTAACAACCTCTTAAATCAAGATTGCAAGTCCAGTAACATCCGCAATAACCTTCTCCATATATCTTATTGCCAGTACGGAATCCACCTGCTGGCAAGAAAATGAAACGATCCGTGTATCCAGATTTTTTACTGGAAACCTTGAATCCTTTTACGCGCTTCAGCGTTGTCCATTCCCAAGTACAATTTTCTATCAGTTCTTGTATTTCTGTAAATGAAGGAATACGCCATGCGCCACCCCAATCTACATGTGCAACATCATCTTCTGGTTTTAAATAATTGTAATTATCAACCCGACCTCTTAAGCTGTCTGTATTGTATTTTGTAAACTTCACATCATCAGCATTATTACCATCTTGCCAAAATTTATAACTCTTCCATGTAAAATAATAATATTTTTCCTTGGTCTCACCCCAAGCATAGTAAATGCCACGCTGGTGAGGTTTTTTAGCGCCGACATTACAAGTAGCCCATTTAACACTGAGTCCCAAATCAACACATTCATGTCCATTCTCTATATCTACATAAGACTGTGGGCTAATTGAAAGAGGAAATAGTATTGAAATAATAATTATCTTTATCCTTAACCCCATTCCTCTTTTATGCGACATAACTAATTGTTTTGTTTACAAAAATAGGTGCAATATGCCATAAAAAGGATGTGGAGTGTGGGACAAAAATAGGACAAATGCCGTTTGCCTCATGTTTGGCGCGTGATAATAAGCAGAAACCGCTACTTCCGTTTCCTGATTGCATCGGCAGTTACGTTACCCCAAAGCTCTGCAACCAGTTCATTCGTAAAGTGATATGTAGGCCGGAGCTAAGGAATGAGCAGGGAGGAGTCACCGTAGCTGAGGAAACGGAAACCGTGGCTCAGGGCATAGCGGTAGATGGTTTTCCAGTCGCCGTTTACAAAGGCCGATACAAGCAGCAACAGAGTACTCTGCGGCTGGTGGAAATTCGTGACCATCATCTTTACGATGTGGTACCTGTAACCCGGTGCAATTATGATCTGGGTGCTGGTCTTGAGCACATCCAGATGATGACGGTCCAGGTAATCCAGTATCTGCTGGAGAGCTTGGACCGATGTCATTGTTGGATTGGTCTCATAAGGAGTCCACTGCTTGACATGCATATCATCCTCAGTGGCATCGGGATGCGTACTCAGATAGACACCAATATAGTAGAGGCTCTCCAGAGTGCGGACCGATGTGGTACCCACAGCAATGGTCTGACCGCCGTGAGCAATCAGTTTCTCAATGGTAGAGCGCTTTACCGCAATGAACTCGGTATGCATTTCATGCCCGCTTATCTCCTCCGACTTGACCGGACGGAAAGTACCAGCACCCACATGCAGAGTCAGCTCCTCACGGTCAATCCCATGAGCATCCAGATCCCGGAGCACCCGCTCAGTAAAATGCAGACCGGCAGTAGGAGCCGCCACGCTACCCTTTATCTTGGAATAAACCGTCTGATAAGTAGTCTTATCGCTCTCCTGTGACTCCCTATTCAAGTAGGGAGGAATAGGAATCTCACCCACAGCCTCAAGCAACTCAGCCCAACTTACACCACCGTCCCAACAGAAGTCAATCCGATGGCTAGTTCCATGCAAAGCCCCGCGACGAGCCTCAAGAGTTATTGTCTTATCACCTATCTGAAAAGTATTGCGCAGTACGGGAGTATCCTCCTTCCACCGCTTAAGGTTACCCACCAGGCAGTACCAGCTACAGCGCTCAGTCTGAGTGAACATAACCTGATAATCCGACGGATCAGCCGGTTCCAAAAGGAAAATCTCAATCAAAGCCCCGGTAGATTTAGGCCCACCCGTAGCCTCCTTGCGGAAATGCAACCGAGCCTGAATAACCTTAGTGTTATTAAACACCATCATATCCCCCGCCGGCAGATACTCAGGAAGATTACGGAAAACATCCTCACTAACCTCCCCCTGCCTGTACACCAACAGCTTTGAACTGTCCCTCTCAGCCAAAGGAAATTTAGCAATCCGCTCATCCGGCAAAGGATAATTGAACTCACTTATCTTAATATGTTTTACTTTCTCCTCCATTTGCGCCTGCAAAGATAGCAAAATATGATAATGCTTCAGTTTGCAGGAGCCGAACCTTCAGTTCGGGGACCATCGTGGAGAGGCGTAAGCGGAGCCCCCTGGAGGATCCCGTTAAGAACGCCGTTTCGTTTAACGACGGTTAGGCCCCGTAGGGGACTAAGACGGAGGCGTTCGGCGTTTAGGGTCTGGAAGGGAGGCGGAGTAGCCTCGGAGCGTTGTGTCCCCGAACTGAAGGTACGGCGAGGCGTAGTTTTGACGTCAATACCCCCAAAAAAGTAATCCGGAATGCTCTCCCCAATTATTCTGCAACAGCCAGCGTAAAAACACTAACTTTCAAATCAGGAATCCCAGCCTCCATAACATCAATAAGAGAGCATAAGGTAGCACCGGTGGTAATCACGTCATCAACCACCAGCACATGTTTCCCCGCCAGCAGTGAGGGATCAGTAACTTGAAACAAATCCTGAGCATTATTCCACCGCTGGTACTTGCCCAGTCCAGCCTGCTTGGAATGAGCCCTGACACACTTTACCGCATTATTGACAATGGGAAGCCCCGTAGCCTGCCTAATTCCCTTAGCAATGTAGGAACACTGGTTATACCCGCGTTTAATCTCCTTCCAGTAGGTAATTGGCATAGGTACAATACAATCTACACCCGCAAAGAACCCCTTATCCATCAGTTCCTTAGCCCCGATAGCCCCCAGCCACTGTCCCACCCTGGGATGATGCCAGTACTTAAGATGGAACAGGATATTGCTGTACTCACTGTCCTTGTCATAAATAAACATGGACGAAGCCCTGACCAGACTCCTTTCGGCCAGAAGCATCCGTTCCGTAGGATTGATAAGGTTCATATCATACTCCAGCCTTGGCATACCCAGATAGCACGAAATGCAGAGCTGCTCCTCGGACGGATCCAGCCTGCGCCCGCACACCTTGCAGTAGCGCGGGAACACAAATTCAAACAGCATTCTCACAAGCCCCGGCCTGTGAAAACGGCAAACATCCTCATCCATAGTTTAACAGTCAATGTCGGGAGTATCGGACATGCTTAGAACCCGGCGCACAAGGGCTGGCTCGTATCCTCGACTGCAGACAGATTTCATGGTCTTGATCTTTCGCTCATACTCAGTGGCACCCTTGGTCTGGCGGTAACGTGAGGCAACAACATCCTTAAGGGCAGCCATGTACTCATCCTCATCGATAGAGGCCAATGCCTCATCGGCCACACCGGCAGGGATACGTTTCTGCCAGAGAGCCTGCGCAATCTTGGCCCTGCCCCACTTGGCAAACCGCACCTTGTCATGCACAAACGCAGCGGCATAACGGGACTCATCAATGTACCCCTCCTTAATCAGATACTTGATTATGCGCTCAATATCAGCGCTCTCCGCCTTACGGCGCTCCAGCATCTGCCGCACCTCAAGGCAGCAGTGCTCCGCTCCCGAGCAGTATCGCTCGGCCAGTGTCTTTCCTTCAGATTCAGTCATAGTAAAGCTTTTATCATTCGTTGTTTTCCAAAAATATCCTTACGCAATTCAATATTATGGTATCCCGCTTCTTCCAGCATCTCCTTTAAGGCCGATGCCTCCAGCGGGTTGATTTCAAAAAACAGTTTGCCGCCCGTAACAAGGGCTTTTTTTCCAAACTCCGCTATTGCCCGATAAAACAGAAGCGGATCATTATCGGACACGAACAGAGCCAAGTGAGGCTCATAATCCAGCACCGTATCCTCCATCTGAGCCTTCTCGGACTCCATAACATAAGGAGGGTTGCTCACAATCACATCAAGCCTGCAATCCGGTTCAGCCTTAAGGATATCAACCTTTCTAAACTCGACCTCAGTACCATTAAGAGTATTGTTTTCGCGGGCCACTTCAAGAGCGCCCTCGCTGATATCCCACCCCTGCACTTTCCAGCCGGGAAGACGGTGAGCCAGACTTATGGCTATGCATCCGCTGCCAGTACCCACGTCCAGCAGAGAACCTGACAGAGTTGCATCCCCTGCCACCCAATCTACAAGCTCGGCTGTCTCGGGACGCGGTATCAGCACCCGTCCATCGACTTTGAAAGTCAACCCGCAGAAAGGTGTTGAACCAATCACATACTGTAAAGGCTCGCCTTTAGCCAAACGATGCAAAGCCCTATCCAGCTTTTCCGTATCTGAGGTCAGTTTCTCTTTGGTATAAAAAGAGACGGCACTGATGCCCAGATACTCCAGACACAGTGCCTTCTTTATGGTTTCAAGCTCTGCCGCAGCATACCGGCCGCCCAAAGCGTCTTCTATGCGCTGCAGAATCTCTTTCATAGGATTTATGCTATCTCAAGTGCCACCTTCATCATATTGGTAAAGCTGCTGCGACGCTCCTCGGTCGATGCATACTTGCGGTGAACCAACTGGTCCGATATGGTGCATATGGTCAGCGCCTTCTTGCCCGATGCCGCGGCATTGATATAGAGTCCGGCCGATTCCATCTCGACAGCCTTCACGCCGAACTTGCCCCATTTCATCTGCTTGTCGGACTCATCGTAGAACACATCGGCACTGTATATGTTGCCCACCTGAAACGGGAATCCGTTCTCACGGGCCACACGTGCGGCACTCTCCAGCAGACCGAAATCGGCTATCGGCGCAAACCTGGCAGGGAATCCGTACTGATGTCCATAATCGGAATCCGTGCAGGCTGCCTGTGCAAACAGCATATCGCCTATCTTCATGTCTGCAGTCAATGCACCTGCCGTACCTACCCTGATGATGTTCTCCACATCAAAGAAGTTGAACAGCTCGTAAGAGTAGATACCTATTGATGGGATACCCATACCGTGACCCATAACCGATACACGCTTGCCCTTGTAAAGACCGGTATAACCCAGCATTCCGCGAACCTCATTAAAGAGTTTGGGACTGTCCAGATACTTCTCGGCTATAAACTTGGCACGGAGAGGGTCTCCGCACATTATCACAGTCTTGGCTATATCATCATACTGCGCTGCGATATGAGCCGTGGGGGTGTCTTCTCTACTCATAAGCCTTAAATTTTTTCTTCGAGTGCCGGCGAAACCAGGCAACCCTCTATGTAATCAATCTTTTTTACCGGACCGGCAGCGGGAGCCACTATAACCTTATGTCCCTCAGTGCTGATACGGCCCTCTGAGAACCACTGCAGTGCCTGCGGGAAAATGCGGTGCTCCATGCGGTGAATCTGTGCCTCCAATTCGTCAACCGTACCGTTTACCGGCACGCCTGCCTGAATTATCACCGGACCCGCATCAAGTTCCGGAGTAACCAGATGGACCGAGCAGCCGGTTATCCTGACTCCATGCTCGTATGCATCGACAATAGCCGTAGCACCCTTGAAACTGGGCAGCAAGGCAGGATGCAGATTAAGGATACGTCCTTCATAGGCATTCACGAATACCTCACTCAGTATCCTCATCCAACCCGCCAGAGCAATGGTATCAACATCATATTTCTTAAGGGCATCAACCACAAGAGCATCATACTCCGCACGGTTCCTGTGTCCCTTGGATGGTATTATCTCCACGGGAACTCCCAACTTAAGCGCACGCTCAATCACGCCCGCATCCTCCTTATTGGTAAGCACCACCTTTACATCGGCATCCAACCTACCCGCACGCACAGCCTCAATGATAGCCTGCGCGTTTGTACCATTGGCCGATGCCAGAATCGCTAATCGTATCATAGTCACAAAGGTACACAAAAAAGGCGCGCGAATAATCATCGCGCGCCTTTTTTCAATTATCTGATAGGATTACATCATGCCGTCCATGCCGCCCATTCCGGGATTCATGGCAGGCATAGGTTTATCTTCCTTCTTCTCTACGATTACGCACTCGGTTGTCAGGAACATACCTGCAATAGAGGCGGCGTTCTCAAGAGCCACACGTGTAACCTTGGCGGGATCAACCACACCGGCCTTTACCAGATCCTCATAGCGGTCATAGCGGGCGTTGTAACCAAAGTCACCCTTGCCCTCCAGAACCTTCTGAACTACTACAGAGCCCTCCTTACCAGCGTTGAACACAATCTGACGCAGAGGCTCCTCGATGGCGCGACGGATAATCTGGATACCGGTCTGCTCATCGGCATTGTCACCCTTAAGCTTGTCAAGAGCGCTGATGGCACGGATGTAAGCTACACCGCCACCGGCTACGATACCCTCCTCGATTGCGGCACGGGTAGCGCACAGAGCATCGTCAACACGGTCCTTCTTCTCCTTCATCTCAGTCTCACTGGGAGCACCAACCTTGATGACTGCAACACCGCCTGACAGTTTGGCAAGACGCTCCTGGAGTTTCTCCTTGTCATAGTCACTTGTGGTGGTCTTGATCTGAGCCTTGATCTGAGCTACGCGGTCAGCAATCTTGGCCTTCTCACCCTTACCGTTAACGATAGTGGTGTTGTCCTTGGTGATGGTAATCTTCTCGGCTGTGCCAAGCATATCCATTGTAGCCTGCTCCAGCTTTACGCCACGCTCCTCGCTGATTACGAATCCGCCTGTCAGTACGGCGATATCCTCAAGCATCTCCTTGCGACGGTCGCCGAATCCCGGTGCCTTTACGGCGCAGATCTTAAGACCTGAACGCAGACGGTTTACAACCAGTGTGGTCAGGGCCTCTGAGTCAACATCCTCGGCAATAATCAGCAGAGGACGGCCGCTCTGTACTGCGGGCTCCAGGATAGGAAGCAGATCTTTGAGGTTTGATATCTTCTTGTCATGGATAAGAATCAGAGGATTCTCCATAACGCAGTTCATCTTCTCGGTATCGGTTACAAAGTATGATGACAGGTAACCGCGGTCAAACTGCATACCCTCGACAACGTCGATGTATGTGTCACGGCCCTTGGCCTCCTCGATGGTGATAACACCATCCTTTGAAACCTTCTGCATGGCCTCGGCAATGTGCTTACCAATCTCGGCATCGTTGTTGGCCGAAATGGTAGCCACCTGCTCTATCTTGTCAAAGTTGTCACCAACGGCCTTTGACTGCTTCTTGATGTTCTCAACAACAGCTGCAACGGCCTTGTCTATACCGCGCTTAAGGTCCATAGGGTTGGCACCGGCGGTAACATTCTTAAGACCTACGTTCACGATGCTCTGAGCCAGAACTGTAGCGGTTGTTGTACCGTCACCTGCATCCTCACCGGTCTTGGAGGCAACGCTCTTGACAAGCTGAGCGCCGGTATTCTTGAATGAATCGGCCAGCTCAATCTCCTTGGCTACGGTAACACCGTCCTTGGTGATCTGGGGAGCACCGAACTTCTTCTCTATGATAACGTTGCGGCCCTTAGGTCCAAGTGTAACCTTGACTGCATTTGCAAGCTCGTCAACACCCTGACGCATAAGGTCACGGGCATCCATATTGAAAAGTATCTCTTTTGCTGCCATAATTGTATCTCCTTATTATTTTTCAACCACTGCCAAAACGTCGCTCTGACGCATAATCAAGTATTTCTCACCCTCAACTTCAAGCTCGGTGCCTGAATATTTGCCATACAGTACCTGGTCACCCTTCTTGAGAACCATTGTCTCATCCTTGGTGCCGTTTCCTACTGCAATTACCTCACCATTAAGGGGTTTCTCCTTGGCTGTATCGGGGATAATGATTCCGCCGATGGTCTTCTCCTCGGCTGCTGCCGGAAGAATCAGAACTCTGTCTGCTAACGGTTTAATGTTCATAATCTTATGTTTTAAGTTATTTGTCTTTCTGTCAAAAGCCCCTCATCGGGCACATGGTATAGAGCCAAAAATGTGCCAAACCGCAACCGGGGCCGATTATGTCACCCCGGCTGACAGTTTGACACATAAGACATTATTCTATCTGACATTCTCCACCAGGAACTGTGTCAGTTGCTCCGCAGTCAAGTTCCTCTGGAAAGAACCCTTATAGAAAACCGTTATCTGTCCTGTCTCCTCCGATACCACCACCGCTACAGCATTGGTCTTCTCGGCAATACCCATTGCCGAGCGGTGACGCAGTCCGAAGGCCTTGGGCAGCTCTTCTGACTGCGACAGAGGCAATATGCATGCTGCCGACTCTATTCTGTCGCTCACAATGATCATGGCTCCGTCATGGAGAGGGCTGTTCTTGAAGAAAATGTTCTCAATGAGCAGTTGGTTGACATTGGCGTTGACAGTCTCACCGGTGGCTATCACATCGTGCAGCTCATCATTCTGCCCAATCACTATCAATGCGCCCTCCTTATGGTGGCTCATGCTGTCGCAGGCCTTGACCACGGGCTCCCATTTGGCGGCATCGTTATTGGCACTGCGCCTTCTGACCAGCCAATGGAACAGCTTGCGGGTACGGGTTGATGTGCCGATGTCCCTGAAGAAATGGCGGATATCATCGGCAAAAAGCACAATCAGCGCTATCACGCCCACATCGACCAACTTGTCCAGTATGGCACCCAACAACTGCATCTTAAGGACCTGGGATACTATCATCCACACAAATATGAACACCAGTATGCCGATGAACATATTGAGTGAACCTGTCCTTTTCATCAGTCTGTAGAGATAGAACAGTAGCAGCGATACGCACAATACGTCTATTATGTCTTTTATACCGAATGATACAAAATAGTCTACCATATTTTTTAACTTTGGCGTTGGCTTTGGCTTTGGCTTTGGCTTTGGCCTTGGCTATTTATTTTCTTTTAATGCCTGCACTATCCTGACGGTCTGGACTGCTTCGCGGACATCGTGCACGCGTATCCAGTCGGCACCGTTCAGAAGAGCTATCGTATTCATTGAAACCGTAGCGGGAAGAGCCTCTTCAGGGGTTATCTCCAGCAGTTTCCAGGCCATAGACTTGCGTGAGAGTGCCGATAATACCGGAAGCCCCAGCTTACGCAGTTCAGCCTGATGAGCCAGTATGGTATAGTTCTGCTCAAGAGTCTTACCGAACCCGTATCCGGGGTCAAGAATCACCTGACGGTTTACATCCACGCCGGCCGACTCCATCGCAATCAGCTTATGCCTAAAGAATGACATCATCTCACTTACGGGATCCTCTTTGATGGTTTCCGACCACATGAGCACATACTGCACTCCTGTATCTGCCACCACCTTATACATATCTTCGTTGCCTCCGTAAACATCATTTATGATATTCACGTTCCACTCTCTGACACAGCGCTCAGCAATATCCGGGCGGTAGGTGTCAACCGACAACAGTATATCCGGAAACTCCGTCCTTATAGCATCCAGTCCCCACTCCAGGCGCTCCATCTCCTCATCGGCCGATGCCTGCACGGCACCGGGACGTGTGGAGCAGCCACCCACGTCAATGGCATCGGCCCCCTGGGAAATCATCTGCCGGACACGCTCCACAAGAGTGGTCTTATCCTGCACTCGTGACCCGCTCCAGAATGAGTCAGGAGTCACGTTTATGATTCCCATGATTCTGGCCATATCACTTCTTCTCAGCGTCCAGGAAAGCCTGCACCTGCTCGGCAATCTTGGTCATGCCGGCGGCGGTAGGATGGTTCATGCGCTTCTCAATGCCATCGACAGCAATTACAGGCACACCGTAGTGCTTGCATATCTCCCTCATTGACTCACCCAGATTCTCACTCATTCCGTCATTCAGGAGTGAGTATATCTTCATCTTGGGATAGAGTTTCTTAAGATTGTCAAGCAGATAGGCAAATGCCGGACGGTAGAAATAGAGATCCTCCTTGGTCCAGCCGGAGTACTTGTAGTCACCAAAGGGCTCGTGTGTCCAGTCATCATTGGTTCCGCCGAATATGAACAGTATATCGGGAGCGCCGATGCAGTTCAGGCGGGTCACGAATGCGCGGTCAGAGTAATCGTCATGATTGTAACCGCGGCAGCAAACCGTACTGCCTGACCATGAGTCATTCTTTTCAAGCACCCATCCGTTCTTCTCGATTACCTGAGCCCACCACTGCTGGCTCTGCTCTGTAACACCGCAGAACTGGTTGGGATAGAATGTGTCATAATACCGGGGCATGGAACCCGTGAATGTAGAGTAAGAGTCACCCATAACGGAGACTTTCAACTGTGCGGACATAACACCGCACAACATAACACATGCAAAAAGAACTGCCAGTTTCTTCATAATTATAAATTGGTTATTGTTTTGGTTAATCCTATACTGTTGGAGCCCTTTATCAGGATAGTCTTTCCTACAACGGGCTCTTTACCGAGCGCCACGTTTACAGCCTCCACATCCGGGAATAGTCTGAATCCAGTCCCCTGGGCGGCTTTCCCGAACTCACTGCCCACAAGCCAAACCTGAGTGAATCCCTTGCGCTTGAGCATATCCACGATGTTGGTATGCTCGGCCTGCGACACATCGCCCAGTTCACGCATATCACCCAGAATCAGCATCTTGTCCGGTGCCTGGATCATGCTGAAATTATCAATTGCAGCGGCCATACTGGTGGGATTGGCGTTATATGCATCCACTACCAGATGATTGCGCCCTGTCTCAGTAAGCTGTGAGCGGTTGTTCTGAGGCTTGTATCCGGCAACAGCGGCCGATGCATCAGCCTCGGTAACCCCGAAATGCAGACCTACGGTTATTGCGGCCAGTGCATTGTCAACATTATAAGCCCCTATCAGGTTGGTCTGGACCGTATGCCACTGCCCGTTGCCTCTGCGCCAGCGGAACTTTACAAACGGGTTACACTCCAGCACATCGCCCTCAACCAGCAGTCCGTCCTGCCCGGGTTTGCCGTACTCAATCATTGGCAGCCCCTGGCACATCTGCTGCAGATGCTCATTGTCACGGTTAACGAATGCTGTCCCATTATGCTCACGCAGCCAGTCATAGAGTTCACCCTTGGTGCGCTTTACGCCCTCAAATGACCCGAATCCCAGCAGATGGGCCTTACCCACATTGGTAATCAGTCCGTAGTCAGGCTGGCTGACCTCTACGAGTTCCCTTATATCACCGGGATGGCTTGCCCCCATCTCCACAATGGCATACTGATGCTCCGGCTTAAGTCCCAGGACCGTAAGCGGAACGCCTATTGAGTTATTAAGATTACCTTGAGTACAGAGCACATTGTAAGTTGTGCCCATCACGGCATTGGTAAGTTCCTTGGTGGTGGTCTTACCGTTGGTTCCGGTAATGCCTATAACAGGCGTCCCTAACCGGCGCCTATGCAGAGCGGCTACCTGCTGCAGGGTTGACAGCACATTATCCACCAGTATCATACGCCCATCGGCCGCATCATAAAGGCCGGCATTATCCATAACGGCATACGGGCAGCCCTGCTCCAACGCTCCGCGCACAAACTCATTGCCGTCAAAACGCTCACCCTTAAGAGCAAAGAACATCAGTCCCGGCCCGCACTTGCGGCTGTCGGTAGTAACTCCGGCGCACTCACTTAACCTGCTGTAAATCTCCTCAATTGTCATATTACCGCAAAAATAGTAAAAAAGTAAGTTCCTGTGCCGCTTACGGTTATTAAGATGCCACCCGCTCCGGCCATTTGTCCCGATTTTGTCCCAAGCTCCACCGCCATTGTATGACATATTGCACTACTTTTGTGACATAATTAACTGCTTGGCTTATGAGAAGAATTGTTCTTTTTATTGTATGTGCGGCACTGTTTTCAGAAGGTAGGACAATGGCCGATAATGAATCGCTTATGCGTTTTGCCGGAAACATCCACCAATTCAATGAGCTGTTTCCTCAGGAGAAGGTATATCTACAGTTTGACAACACATCCTATTATCAGGGTGATGACATCTGGTTTAAGGCTTTCGTGGTCAAATCATCAAACCTGGGCAGGTCCGAGTCCGGTGTGCTGTATGTGGATCTGCTATCCCCAAGCGGTGTACTGCTACAGCAGCAGAAACTTAAGATAGTAGCCGGACAGGCAGACGGCCGCATACAGCTTGTAGACTATGCTACCGGGCAGGCGCGCCAACTGCGCGGCGTACGTCCGTATCCCAGTGGTTATTATGAGGTCAGGGCATACACGCAGTACATGCTGAATTTTGAACCGGACATTATATTCTCACGTGTGCTGCCGGTGTATCAGACTCCGGATCAGGAGGGCGATTTCAGCAATCCCACCATAGTATCGGACCCGGACAGATATGGGCAGGAGCGCCCCGACATGGAGAAACTGCGTGATGTGAATGTTACATTCTACCCTGAAGGCGGCAATCTTGTAAGCGGATTGCCTAGCCGGGTTGCATTCAAGGCCGTTGACGGCAATGGAGCCGGATTGCAGGGCAAGCTTTCGATAGTGACTGATGACGGCCAGAAGATAGTAGCCGAAAGCGGTCATGAAGGAATGGGGTCATTTGATATAATACCAGGCAGGAGACGTACAGATGCTACGTTTGAGTTTAACGGCAGGAAATACTCCTCAGCACTGCCATTGGCCAAGGGTAGCGGTTATGTAATGAAGGCCGATATGGATGACCGCAAAAACAATCTTACGCTTGATATAAACCGTTCTCAGTCAAGGAGGGAGCAGACAATAGGAGTCACCGTTACCTGCAGGGGTGAGTTGGTGGCGTTCAATGAGCTGAATATGGACGGTAATGAGTACAGGCTATCAATTGACACCAAAGAATGGCCGGCTGGTGTATGCCGTATCGTACTGTTTACTGACAGGGGCGAGGTACTTTCGGCACGTAGTGTATATAACGGCAACCTTAAGTATGTACCGCCCACAATTGATGTCAAGACCGATAAGCGTCATTATGATTCATTCGGGAAGATGCGTCTTACTTTCCAACTGAAGGACAAGAACGGAAAACCGCTGCATGACCGTTTCTGCGTTTCAGTGCGCGATGCATCTGATTATGGTACACAGTACGCAGACAACCTGCTTACTGATTTCCTGCTCACATCAGACCTGAAGGGATTCATACATAATCCTTCATACTATTTTGAGTCTGCCGACAAACAGCATCTCAAGGATCTGGACCTGCTCTGTATGGTACAAGGTTGGGAACGCTATGACTGGGAGTACATGACAGATAACAAGGTGTTCACAGAGAAGCGCAGGATGGAGACCAGTCTGAGTCTTAACGGAATGATAATGACCAACCGCATTACAAGGGACCGCGCCATGGATGATGTCAAGGTGTATGTTGCAATATCACCCCGTGATGGTGAGACTGTTGAATACGGACAGTTTGTAACTGACAAGAACGGTTACTTTGGGTTTGACATGAATGATTTCTACGGCAAGGCAGACCTGACCATGCGCCTTACCAAGGCCAGGAACCGGAATGAGCCTGAAGCCAAGATACGTCTGGACAGAGCTATGCTGCCGGAGGCAAGGGCATTCAGCAGGCAGGAGCTTCAGCCGGGTTGGTCAGTCAAAAGCCCCATAGCAGACGCCCAGGATAAAGCCCAAGGTGGCACGCTTAAGGATTATCCCGCAATCATTAATGAGTCCGAGGGGCTTGTACTGCCCACGATACGCATTGACGGAAACCGCAAGTATGTGGACTATTTCACATTCAAGTCTTTTGATGTTGAAAAGGATGTTGATAAGGAGCTTGATCTGGGTAACCATTCGACAGATCTGTCCGGTTATCTGATTGATAAGGGTTATTCAGTACAAACACCTATTGATTTGAGCGCTGCATTGGATTATTTATACAGTGATGAACACCTTTTCAATTACACCAACTATCTGGATTACAGATATGACTATGAGCACTATAGCCACAAAGATGAAAATTTAACATACATGAGTACTTATTACTTCAACAAGATTATGAGTGAATCCATTCTTAATTATGATCCCAATAAGAACTATATCTATGTGGAAGACAATAATTTCAGGATCAACGGTAACCTAGTGCTCTGTTACGTGCATGATGACAGAGGATTCTATACAAGCGGTAAATATTCCAAACCGTGGAAAATAGATACTCAGGATATTGAGAGCATATTGGTGTTTGATGACCTTAAGAACAAATCTGAAATAGGAGATTATGCACCAGACTACCTGAATTATCTGAACCAGTACAGCGCCGTACAGAACGTTTTTACCAGCAGGACAGGTAACTTTGGAGACAGGATGGTACTGATGGATATCAAACTCAAGGCCGTTCACCGTATGACCGACAATCCGGACAGATTCAATCTGGGCAGACGTGTAACAACGATGCAGGGGTTCAGCAACAGCCATGAGTTCTACTCACCTGAATATCCCAACGGTGCCGTGACAGGTGATGTGGATTACCGGCGCACACTATACTGGAACCCCAATGTCATAGCCGATGAAAACGGCAAGGCCGAGATAGAATTCTACAACAACTCCTACAGCAGGAAATTTAACGTCAGCGGAGCTGGCATCACCGCATCAGGCATGCCATACATCCTGGATAAAGAGTTTTGATGAAGAGCCGTTACCCAAACCCATACAAACAGAAAAGGCGGCTATACGGCCACCTTTTCTGTTTGTACGGGCGATAGGACTCGAACCTACACATCTAAGATACTAGATCCTAAGTCTAGCGCGTCTACCAATTCCGCCACGCCCGCCTGGCAAAACGCGTCCCCTTTAGGAACGCGCTGCAAAAGTAATTCTTTTTTTCCGAAACCAACCAAGCCCTACTTGATTTCCATCATGCTCTCCATACGGAGCATCATGGAAGGAGCGCTGAGCTCACGCATACGGGCAATAGCAGGGAACAGGTCTATGAGCGAAGGCTGAGACTCCACGCTGGTGGTAAGTGTCTCTTCCGGGTCATCGGATGCACCGCCCGAGAGCATCTGCAGGAGCGATACATCCTTGGCAACAGGATATATGCTCAGGCGATAATCCTCCTTGCTGAGACCAACTTTCTGAGCTGCATAATCAATTGCATCCTGAATTCCGCCCTGCTTGTCAACCAGACCTATGCGAATGGCATCGGAACCGGACCATATACGGCCCTGGCCAATGGCGTCGACACTGTCCTTGGACATTCCGCGGCCGTTGGATACCAGGCTGGTAAAGTCATCGTATATCTTCTCTATCTGACGCTGGACATATTTTACCTCCTGGTCATTGAGCTTACGCATGCCGCTCATCATATCACTGTGCGATGTGGTACCTACGGTCTCTATGTTGACCTTGAGATTCTTGCGGATGGCATTGCCTACGCTGGGAATAAGTCCGAACACGCCAATTGAACCTGTCAGGGTGTTGTAATCAGAGAATATGTAGTCTGACTCGGCCGATATCCAGTAACCGCCCGATGCGGCATAGTCACCAAAGCTGACAATGACCGGTTTCTCGGCACGCAGCAACTGCAGTTCATGCCTGATAGCCTCGGCAGCCTGAGCGCTTCCTCCTGGTGAGTTTACGCGGAACACCACAGCCTTGACTTTCTTGTCCTCACGCACCTTGCGCAGGGTGTTGGCCATCTTGGAGCCTACGATATCGGCATCCGATCCTTCAATTACAATCTCGCCGTCTGCATAGACTACTGCAATCTTGTTCTTGCGGCTGCCTTTCTTGAGCTTGGAGGCATACTTGTTTATCTTGACAAAGCTTACCTCCGATATCTTGTTTACTCCGTTCTGCTCACAGAGATACTTGTCAACCTCATCCTTGTACCATGTCTCGTCAACCAGCCCCTTGTCCTTGTAATCGTTGGCATTAATCATGTCCAGATTCTCAACCCACTGGTTGAACTGCTCCGGGGTGCATCCGCGGGATGCTGCAATCTGTGTTGATATGGTGTTCCAGATTGAACCGACAAGGGCCTCATTCTGCAGGCGGTTCTCGGGGCTGGCCTCACTGCGTGTATACATCTCTCCGGCAGCCTTGTACTTGCCGTGACGGATAAGCTGGACATCAACACCCAGGGCATCCAGAACATCCTTGAGGAATATCATCTGGGTACCAACGCCGGTAATCATGCTCTCGGCTGCCGGGTCCAGGATGACCTTGTCGGCCACCGATGCCAGATAATAGGAGCCGTTGCTGAAATTCTCACAGTATGCCACGATAGGCTTGCCAGCCTTACGGAAACGCTCAAGGGCGGCACGCAGCTCCTCCAGCTGGGCTGTTCCGCATGAGACGTTTTCGGGCGTCATATAGATCATGCCTATGTTCTTGTCCTGAGCGGCAGCATCGATAGCGTTTATGTAACTGAGCAGCGTTACGGAGCCGGGGGTTCCGTTCACGATAGACATAAGGTCCAGGGATGACCCGCCGGCCTTACGCTCGGCGATGGGGTTCTTGAAATCAATCTTAAGCACTTTAGCCTTACCGGCAAAAACCATCATCGGCATAACCGCCATGACGGCAATAAGAAACAAACGTGTTCTTTTCATATTATTAAGGATTTACCAATTTGTCATTTATAAACTTGCGGGCACGCTCAATATAGGTGTCTTTCCCGGCCTTGATATCATCATCGTCCATATCAAGACGTATATCGGGCGCTATCCCGAACTCCACATGATTCATATCAGCATCAAAGGATGGAGCCGAAGAGAACCTGACCACCCATCCGTTGGGCAGTTCGGAAGACATGGGCATACCTCCACCGCCTCCAGTAGTATCGCCCATCAGTGTAACGTTTTCAAATGATTTCATAGTAAATGCGAAATCATTGGCACTGCTGAAACAGCCGCGGTTGGTCAGAAGCACCACAGGCTTGATCCATCTCAGGTCATACCGGGCAGGGCTCAGTTCATTCCTGTACAGCCGGCTGAAATCATTATGCCCCGGACCGTTCTTGTAACAATAGTATCCCACTGTGACGGTTTTCTCCGTAAAATGAGATGCCAGGAACTCCGCCGCTCTCAGATCGCCGCCTCCGTTGTCGCGGATATCGATGATCAGGCCGTTACAGAGCGCCATGTTGTTGAACATCACGTTCAGACGGCCGCTTGATGTTGCCGACCCGAAACTCTCCACGACCAGATAACCTATGTTGTCGTCAAGGACACGGTAATAATATCCGTTGCCGGCGATTATGTAGTCATCACCCAGATACCGGTCCCGGATATCCTTAGAGTAGTTTGCCGGGTAATCGGTCTTCCAGGCCCAGTTGCGTCCGTAGTCATATGAACTTACCAGATTGACATGCCCGTCACGCAATTCACCTATCATACCGCAGAGAACTTCAAACAGAGCCCTGTCTGACATACCGTCCGATATGCTTGCGGCATAACGGTCTCTCACCTCGGACCAGTCTACACCCAGTCTCTCTTTCTTAAGGTCGAAGAAACAGTAACGCTCATCCATTATCTTCCAGAGAGCCATAAAGTTACCCTGAGGCGTATCTGAATACTCCAAGTCCTTTTTCTCCTCATTCCATGAACAGCCGATGGTTATGAGCATCATGGCGGTTGCCGCTATCACGAATATCCGGTTTCTTGTCTTACTGTTCATAGCGCCCACTCTTTTGACTGATATCTGAATGCGCAACCGATTGTCAGCATCCCGCTACCTATGTTGCGTGAATGACCGCCCAACCTGTTGCTGTAATAATCAATGCTGTAACCAATTCTGAACCGGTTGCCGCGGAATGGCAGTACAAGCGCAACCTGATGGGTGATGGCCTTATTGTTGAAAGGAGTGACAAAATGAAGCGCCCTGCCGTACTCTGAGTCCTTGTACATAAAATAATACGGCTGGTCATAATCAGGAGCAAAACCGACACCGGCCAATGGCAGGTATAGAGAAGCCTGTAAAGCCATGTTATAACGCAGCACCCTGAAACGGAATGTATTGTCAACGCATACCCCGCCAGCCAGGTAACCCGAACCATTTACAGGATTATTGGAATTCTGCTGATTGTAAAAAACATCAAAATCCGTCATGACAGCAGGTCCTATCAGCAAATCGCACATACTGCAACTGATTGCCGGCCATAGAAAAGCATGATGGTATGCTCCGCCCAGCCCAAGGGTGCTGCCTCCTCCGTTCCTGTTGTTCATGGGACTGAATAGCAGGGTGGAATATGACCTGCCGTAACAAAACAGCCTGTACGCTCTGTAACCCGTCCATCTGTCATTCTCAAAACCCACAGCCCATCCGTCATAACGGGAAGCCGACAGGTATGTATCACGTGCAATCATATTTCCTGCCATGACAGACGTGCAACTGACTGTTTCCTTGTATTGGGGCAGGTCCCATACTGTCTGTTGGCCGGAAACCCGCATAGGCAAAACAGTCAGAAGTACCGCCAGCACCACTGACAGGGGCAGGTCAGAACAGCGAGAGCTGTCCGTCATTGTTCTCCGAATCATTTTCATCGGCAACTCCTGTATTATCACTTTCTTCTGTCTTGTCCGGTTCGGGAGCGGGTTCGGGCAAACGCAACGGCTCAAGTTCAGTTACGGAATCCACTTTGAATGTTGTAACCCTGCGGCCACGCGCCCTGACGCCCTTGATGCCCACAAACTGTTCGGCATCAATCTCCATTGGTTCACGGAAACTGTCTGCGCCCCCCATAGTAACCAATAGACGTGGATAGACGGTATCTGTTAAGAGAATCAGCCTGTTTTCTTTCTCATCGCCCAGAATATTTATGCGCTTGGCCGACGGATCCAGATTGAATCTCTTCAGGTAAAGATAGTTTTTCTGGGAAGCATCAAACAGTACTGCGGTCCATACCTTACCCTGGTCATATTTTTCTATACGCAGGATTCCGGCATCAAAGTGGCAATTGGCATCGGGAGCCGTGGTATAATACTCCCCGTCCGCATTGATCACAAGCAGCAGGTCATCGCTGTCAAACTCTCCAAGATACTCACCGTGTCCGTCAAAATCAAGCCGGAGAATATCCTTGTCAAACCACACCTTGCGTCCGCCCAGTGTAGAACTGCCCTGTGATTTGAGTCCGATACGCTGCACCTCATTGCGGGTGAGCAGGTTTCCCATTGACTGTCGTCCCTTGATCAGCAACTCGCTGAAATCCTTGTCAAATACAGGCTTCTTGAGTTTGGGATTGGGCTTGAGCGTAACCTTGATCACCTCCGCCTCGCCATTGTGGTTTGCCGAGAAATACATCACCTTTGACCCGGCCTTACCCTGTGTAAGGTCATACTCCTTGTCACGTGTCAGGCCGGTGGCGGCAAACCTTTTTATAAAGTATGCGCCGTTGCGGCCGTCACGGTAAACCACATTGTAAATTGTGCGCTTGTCATTCTTCTTGAATACGTCAAGGTAGAGCACGTTCTGGCCCACAAACAGCTTGTCGGCAACCTTGACCACCTTGTAGCGTCCATCCTTGTAGAACAGGATTATATCATCCAGGTCAGAGCAGTTGCAGACAAACTCATCCTTCTTGAGTTCCATTCCGATGAATCCGTCAGCGCGGTTTATGTAGAGCTTCTGGTTGGCCTCAACCACCTTGGTGGCCACTATAGTGTCAAAGTTCTTGATCTCGGTCTTGCGCCCGTACTGTGCTCCGTACTTGTCCTTGAGCATATTGAACCATTTTATCGTCACGGCCACCATATTGCTCAGATCTTTGTCTATGCGGGCTATATCGGCTTTCATCCGGGCTATAGCCTCCTCGGCCTTGTCCTTATTGAACTTGAGGATCCGGGCCATCTTAATCTCCATCAGGCGGAGGATGTCATCCTTGGTCACCTCGCGTATCATCTGCGGGTAGTACGGAGTCAGGCGGTCATCAATATGCTCACATGCGGCATCCATGGTAGGAGCCTCCTCAAACTCACGGTCCTTGTAGATGCGCTCCTCAATGAATATCTTCTCTAGCGATGCAAAGTGCAGTTGCTCCAGGATTTCACCACGTTCAATCTCCAGTTCCCGGCGCAGCAGCTCCTTTGTATTGTCAACCGATTTGCGCAGCACGTCGCTCACCGTCAGGAAATGAGGCTTGTTCTCGTCTATCACGCAACAGTTGGGCGATATGCTCACCTCACAGTTGGTGAAAGCGTAAAGTGCGTCTATTGTCTTGTCCGATGACACGCCGGGTGCAAGCGATATGCGTATCTCCACCTTGTCGGCAGTAAGATTCTCCACCTTGCGTATTTTTATCTTGCCCTTCTCGCCCGCCTTTACGATTGATTCACACAGTGTCATCACGTTCTCGCCGAACGGAATCTCGTTTATGACCAGAGTCTTGTTGTCAGCTTCTTTTGTAATCTTGGCACGTATACGCACCATACCGCCGCGTTCTCCGTCATTATAACGTGACACGTCTATGGCACCGCCTGTCTGGAAATCGGGATAAAGATGGAACTCCTCATTCCTGAGATAAGACACGGCTGCGTCACAGAGTTCATTGAAATTGTGCGGCAGTATCTTGCAGGAGAGTCCTACGGCTATACCTTCGGCACCCTGAGCCAGCAGCAGAGGGAATTTGACAGGCAGCGTGACAGGCTCCCTGTTACGGCCGTCATAAGAGAGTTTCCACTCTGTGGTCTTAGGGTTGAAAAGCGTCTCAAGTGCGAACTTGGACAGACGTGCCTCTATGTATCGGGGTGCGGCAGCCCTATGGCCTGTAAGGATATTTCCCCAGTTTCCCTGACATTCTATCAACAGGTCCTTCTGTCCCATCTGCACCAGGGCATCACCAATTGAAGCGTCGCCGTGCGGGTGGAACTGCATGGTATGACCCACTATGTTGGCCACCTTGTTGAAACGGCCGTCATCCAGCCTTTTCATGGAATGCAGGATACGTCTCTGCACAGGTTTCAGTCCATCAGCGAAATGCGGCACCGCACGTTCCAGGATAACATACGAAGCATAATCCAGGAACCAGCCCTGATACATTCCTGAAAGCTGGTGTCGGACCATACCGTTATCATCCATGACCGGATGATATGACGAATGCTCTTCTGTCGGGGAACCGTCTGTCTCTACCGTTTCGGCATCGCGGAGTTCATCTTCTGTAATGTCTGTCTCTTCACTCATCACCGGATAGTGTTTGGACGCGAAATTACTGATTTCTGATGACAAATCCCAATTCCGGACCCCCAACTTGACCCCGGAAGACCATCAACTTTTCAACAATTTTACAAATTATACGCTCCCCATTCAAATGGCTCATTATTACCTTTTTTAAGATTGTGTATTCCTCTTTATTTAATAAAAAGAGTACCTTTGCGGAAATTTTCGGAAAAAAGGCTGATTATGGCACAAGAAGACGTTTTCAAAAAGATTGTAGCGCATTGCAAGGAGTATGGTTTCGTATTCCCTTCAAGTGAGATTTATGATGGCCTGGGTGCTGTCTATGACTATGGACAGCTGGGCGTGGAGATGAAGAACAATATCAAGACCTACTGGTGGCAGAGCATGGTCCTGCTGCATGACAACATCGTAGGTATTGACTCCGCAATATTCATGCACCCCACTATCTGGAAGGCATCCGGTCATGTTGACGCATTCAATGACCCCCTGATTGACAACCGTGACTCAAAGAAGCGTTACCGCGCCGACGTCCTTATTGAGGACCAGATAGCCAAATACGATGAAAAGATAGAGAAAGAGGTAGCCAAGGCCCGCAAGCGTTTCGGTGACTCATTTGATGAGGCCAAATACCGCGCAACCAGTGCCAACGTACTGGAGCATGTAGCCAAGCGCGACGCCCTGCACGAGCGTTACAAGAAGGCCATGAACGATGGTGACCTGAATGAACTCAAGCAGATAATCCTGGATGAGGGCATCGTATGCCCCATAAGCGGCACGCGTAACTGGACCGAGGTGCGCCAGTTCAACCTGATGTTCCAGACCGAGATGGGATCGACCGCCGACGGCGCCATGAAGATATACCTGCGTCCCGAGACCGCACAGGGCATATTCGTAAACTACCTGAACGTACAGAAGACCGGCCGCATGAAAATCCCGTTCGGAATTGCCCAGATAGGTAAGGCTTTCCGTAACGAGATAGTGGCCCGTCAGTTCATATTCCGTATGCGTGAGTTCGAGCAGATGGAGATGCAGTTCTTCATAAAGCCCGGCACTGAGCTTGACTGGTTTGCCAAGTGGAAGGAGACCCGCATGAAATGGCATCAGGCCCTGGGATTCGGCGCCGACCACTACCGTTTCCACGATCATGACAAGCTGGCTCACTACGCCAATGCCGCTACCGATATCGAGTTCCTCATGCCGTTCGGATTCAAGGAGGTGGAGGGTATCCACAGCCGCACCAACTTTGACCTCTCCCAGCATGAGAAGTTCAGCGGCAAGAGCATCAAGTACTTTGATCCCGAGACAAACGAGAGCTATACTCCGTACGTAATAGAGACATCAATCGGTGTTGACCGTATGTTCCTGAGCGTGATGTGCGCATCGTATGAGGAGCAGCAGCTGGAAAACGGCGAGACCCGCACAGTGTTGCATCTGCCCGCACCGCTGGCACCCATCAAGCTGGCTATCCTGCCGTTGGTCAAGAAGGACGGACTGCCCGAACTGGCACGTAGCATCCAGAACGACCTCAAGTTCCACTTCAACTGCCAGTATGACGAGAAGGATTCAATAGGTAAGCGTTACCGCCGTCAGGATGCCATAGGCACCCCGTTCTGCGTAACTGTCGATCATCAGTCACTTGAGGACAGGACAGTAACCCTGCGTAACCGTGACACTATGGAACAGCAGCGCGTCAGGATTGAAGACCTCTGCAATATCCTTTCCGATACAGTTTCAATAACCAGCATCCTCAAGACTCTCTGAACATGAGACGGAATACCGCTTTTTTCCTGTTTACGGCAGCAATCATGACATTGTTCTCAGTTTCCTGCGGTGAGACCAAGGAGACTGACGACCACGCTAACTGGAAGGAACGCAATACCCGGTTCATTTCAGAAATCGCCGGCGGTTATGCCGACATAAACCCGGATAAACTCACCCCGGGAGAGCGGTTCAGGCTCCTGTCCTTCAAACTTGACCCGGAAAAGAGCTGGGGAAGCAGTTCGTATGTCTACTGCGAGGTAATCAGTCAGGGAACAGACACCGTATCCCCCCATTATACTGACAGCATACGCATCAATTATCGCGTACGCCTGATGCCTACCGACAATTATCCCGAAGGGCAGGTGGTTGACCAGTCATTCAAGACTCAGGACCTTGATCCGTCGGCAAACATTCCGACTTCTTTCCGCGTCTCCGGCATGATTGACGGTGTCACTACTGCAGTCATGCATATGCATTGCGGTGATATCTGGAAACTCCATATTCCCGCAGGCCTGGGCTATGGTTCAGACGGCAGGGGTGTAATACCCGGTAATTCCGCGCTGATATTTGAGATCAACCTCACGGAAATAGCCCCCACAGGGCAGGATCTTTCACCGAGATAGTTTATACCAATAACCATACCAATAATAACAGAATTTTATCATGGCAAAAATCAGAGGTGCCGTAACAGTTGACAATGAGCGCTGCAAAGGCTGCGAGTTGTGTGTCTACACCTGTGACAAACAGGTTCTGGGCATGTCGACAGCAGTAAACAGCAAGGGTTACCATTATGCCTATATGGCCAACCCCGAAGCATGCATAGGTTGCACCAACTGTGGTATTATCTGCCCTGACGGAGTAATAGCCGTCTATAGGGTAAAAGTAGAGGAGTAATTATGGAAGAGAGAGAAATGAGACTTATGAAAGGCAACGAGGCGATTGCCGAGGCCGCAATCCGCGCCGGCGCCGATGCCTTTTACGGTTACCCCATCACTCCGCAGACGGAGGTAATGGAGTACCTTATGGAGACTGATGCCACTGCCCGCACAGGCATGGCCGTACTCCAGGCTGAGAGTGAAGTTTCCGCCATCAACATGGTCTATGGCGGCGCGTCAACTGGTCACAGGGTTATGACATCATCATCAAGCCCCGGTATCAGTCTGATGGCAGAAGGAATATCATATCTGGCAGGTGCCGAGCTTCCCTGCCTTCTTATCAACGTATCACGCGGAGGCCCCGGACTTGGAACCATCCAGCCCAGCCAGGCCGACTATTTCCAGACTGTCAAGGGCGGCGGTCACGGAGACTACAAGCTGCTCACACTGGCACCCTCATCAGTTCAGGAACTGGCCGATTTCATTGCCCTGGGATTTGACCTTGCTTTCAAATACCGTAACCCCACCATGATCCTGGCCGACGGAGCCCTGGGTCAGATGATGGAGAAGATTTACCTGCCCGCACAGCGTCCCCGCATGACCGAATATCCCGACTGGGCTACCAATGGCACCCCCGAGGGTAAGGAGCGTCGCTTTATCACCTCCCTGAACCTGCTGCCGCAGGAGCACGAGCTGGTGAACATCCGTCTGCAGAAGAAATACCGCGAGATGGAGCAGAACGAAGTTCGTTACGAGATGATTCAATGCGATGACGCCGACTACGTAATAGTAGCTTTCGGTATCATTGCCCGTATAGCACAGAAGAGCATTGAGCTGGCACGCGCCAAGGGCCACAAGATAGGCCTGTTCCGCCCCATTTCACTCTATCCTTTCCCCTACGACCAGATTCGCGAGTTGGCAGACAACCCCCGCATCAAGGGCCTCATGTCTGTAGAGCTGAGCGCCGGTCAGATGATTGAGGATATCCGTCTGGCTGTCGAGGGTCGCAAGCCCGTAGGCTTCTTCGGCCGTCTGGGCGGTATGGTCCCCACCCCCGAGGAGATTGAGAACGCTCTCTACAATTACTTTAATATCAAATAAGCACGGCAATGGAAGTAAACGATATAATCAAACCTGAGAATCTGGTTTATCAGAAGAGCCGTCTGATGGCCGAAAAGCAGTTCAACTTCTGCCCCGGCTGCGGTCACGGTGTTGTTGTCCGCACCATTGCCGAGGTTATCGAGGAGATGGGCATTGAACATGACGTTATCGGAATCTCACCGGTAGGCTGCTCCGTATTCCTTTATGATTTCTATAAGTTCGACGTAGTTGAAGCCGCTCACGGCCGTGCCTGCGCCGTTGCCACCGGCATCAAGCGCGTTCAGCCCGATAAGTTCGTATTCACCTATCAGGGTGACGGTGACCTTGCCGCCATCGGAACCGGTGAGACCATGCACGCCTGCAACCGCGGTGAAAATATAGTGATAGTATTCATCAACAACGGAATCTACGGAATGACCGGTGGCCAGATGGCCCCCACCACACTGGAGGGAATGAAGACCACCACCTGCCCCCGCGGACGTGACGTCAAGACAATGGGTTACCCGCTCAACATCACCCCGCTGCTGGCTCAGCTGGACGGTGTATGCTACGTGACACGTCATTCGGTACATACTCCCGCCAACGTACGCAAGCTCAAGAAGGCACTCCGTCAGGCCTTTGAGAACCAACGTGACAAGAAGGGAACATCAATCGTTGAGGTTGTATCAAACTGCAACTCAGGCTGGGGTCTCACGCCCAAGGCAGCCAATGACTGGATGGTAGAGAACATGTTCAAGAAATATCCTCTGGGAGACATCAAGGTCGATGGCAAACTGGTCATGGACATGAACGCACCCAGATAAATTAAGGAACAATATCATGACAGAAGAGATAATCATAGCCGGATTCGGAGGACAGGGAGTCCTCTCTATGGGCAAGATAATAGCTTATTCAGGCCTTATGCAAGGCCTTGAAGTATCATGGATGCCGTCATACGGACCTGAGATACGCGGCGGCACAGCAAACGTTACGGTTATCCTGAGCGACAGCCGCATCAGTTCTCCTATCCTGCAGAAGTTCAGCACCGCAATCATACTGAACCAGCAGTCCATGGACAAGTTCGAGCCGATGGTAAAGCCCGGTGGCGTGCTCATCTACACCCCCAGCACCATCACCCGCAAGCCCACTCGTACCGACATAACCATCTACCCCATCAAGGCCATCGAGGAGGCAGCCAAGATCAATGCCACCAAGGTAGCCAACATGTTCCTGCTTGGAGCGTTCATGAAGATTCGCCCCATCCTGGATGTGGAGTACGTTATGGAGGGTATCAAGCACTCCGTATCGGAGCGCAACTGGAAATACCTGCCCCTGAACGAGAAGGCCATCAAGGCCGGAATGGAGCTGGTAAAGTAAGCAGTAATTTAAGATTCTCCTTATGAGACACCTTACAGTAACAGTTTTGGCAGCCATATTGTCCCTGGGCAGTATGACTGCCAAAACTTTTGATTTCAATCCTGATTTCTCACTTGGCCTTAATGCCGGAACCACCGGAACAGGCATAACTCTCAGGTCCCGCATAAACAGCTATGTGGCAGTAAGGACCGGATTTGATTTTATGCCCCACTTTGAGTTCCCGATGCACTTCAGCATACAGGTAGGTGAAGACGGAGACCCGGGCTATGACTCAGAGGGACGCTCCAGGTTTGACCGTATGGCAGGTTATCTTGAAGAGATGACCGGATTCAAGATAGATCAGCAGGTGGACATGATAGGAGAACCCCACTTCCATAATTTCAAACTGCTTGTTGACGTGTTTCCGTTCCGTAACGGACATTGGAGTTTCACAGCCGGTTTCTACGCCGGCCCGTCTGTTATAGGCCGCGCCTACAACCGCACAGAGGATATGACCACTCTCTTGTCTGTAGCCATGTACAACAACATCTATGACAAGGTATATGATATAGAATACAATGATGAGTGCGAGTTGGACGGTGTATTCCTGGGATTGGAGTTACCCCCGGCAGTAAATGAGAAGATCCTGAATTCCGGGCGCATGGGTATGCATGTAGGTGACTTCCCCGATGGAACGCCCTACATGATGGAGCCGGATCAGGACAACATGGTCAAGGCCACTATGGAAGTAAACTCATTCAAGCCTTATCTGGGCGCCGGATACAACGGTCTGATAGACAAGAATAATGACCGTCTTAAGATTGCCGCAGACTGCGGAATATTGTTCTGGGGAGGTTCACCAAAGGTCTATACACATGACGGTACCGAAATCATGGACGGACTTCAGAATGTGATTGGCCAGGTAGGAAAATACACTGATATCGCCCGCAAGTTCAAGGTCTTTCCAGTCTTGAACCTTAGCGTATCATACAGGCTGTCCCGATAACAGCACCGTATCAACGGTCTATAACCACCTTGCGTTTTCCGATTATGTAGACGCCGGCAGGCAGCATCTCTATCTCTCCTGCCGTAAGTTCTCCTACAAAACGGCCTGAAATCTGGTAAACCTTTTCAAGGGTCTTTCCGGGAGCAATCAACCGGACTGAAGCAGCGATAGAGTCGGCGCGATGGGCAAGCAATGCATCATACTCAGCCTCTGTCATTATCCTGAGTGAACTGGGGATTCCTTCTCCCACCGGCAGATAAGACTGGTTAGCCGTAAGATACTGCTTTTTTGTAGTGGCATCTGGCTGGACATCAGAAAGGATATAACCTATTGAGCCATCAGCCCTTACTCCTAGCACTCGCATCGTTGCCGGATCAAAAACCGTCCTGGCATCCTTTGACTTGGTTCTTTTGGGATTATTGAAGAATACACCCTTAAGCTTATTGTCAGCCGGGCCGGCTGAATTGTTGTGCACGAGTTCAAGACGGTTCAAGGCCGGATCGGTCTCAGAGCATTCAATTATCACAGGCGTACGTGCCGGAACAACATCACCTGTAAACTCCTTGATCACAACGCCATCACTGTCTATCTGGGAGATATACCACACTTTCATTCCCTCCGATGCCGGACGGAATCCGAAATCGGCAAAGAAAGGATGGAATCTGCGTCCACCGGATTCAATTGACGGAGTGATGCCGAAAAACTCGTCCTTATTATCAATCTTTGATACTATCCATCTCCTGTAATCGCCAGTGCGTTTGGTACCCATCGATCCCTGAGGGCCCGAACCGTAGTTATCATCCGAAAGGTATTTGCCTTCGGCATAAACCTGATAGTATCCGTTTGAATAATGTGCAAAGACATAATAACCGATGATGGAATATGTACCCGTTCCCTGTGACTGAAGGTCATAATAGTCACCACCGGAGTTGGTACCTTTCTTTTCAATATATATTACCGATGCAGGATCACTGTAGGTCCTTGAATGATCTTTCCACAGTTGTATGGCGCCCATCTCGGCAGTGGTAGCCTGCACATTTATTGAGCCGGTATTGTCCGTTACGTACACATAACGACCGGTCTTGAGATTTGAAACCCTGTAATAGCCGTCTCCGGCAATCTGGGGACAGACGCTGAGTGACAATAACCCTGCAAATATTGAAAGAATAAGCCTTTTCATCAGTTATAGTAAAAAAAGAACTTGCCTGATGCCTGTCAGGAAAGGCAGACAACAGGCAAGTTCATTATTGATATCCGCTATGTTTATTTAACAGTACAGATAGATACACGGTTAAGGTTCATATCCTCGCCCTTATACATATTCTCGCTTGAGCCATGTGCGGAATAGGTGATACGGGACTCATCGATACCGTTATCCTTCAGCAGCTTGACCACATTGCTGGCACGGCGCTCAGAAATCTTCTGGTTGTACTCTGCAGTACCGGTAGCGGCATCAGCATGTGAAGAAATCTCAATCTTGGCATCAGGATTCTCCTTCAGGAACTCAACAATACGACGAACCTTGTACATCTCAGCACGGCTTACCTCATCCTTGTTGATGTCATAGTAGATCTCCTCATAGACAGTATTCTTGACAACCTCAACAGGCTTCTCAACTATCTCCTTGATTACCTCAGGCTCAACTTCAGGACACTCAGGAATCTCTGAAGCAGGAACCATCTTCTCCTTCGGAGTCTTGCTGTGAGTAGGACCGAAGCAGTACTTTAAACCTACCAGGCCATTGAAATACCAGTCGGTATTCCAGGTCTTCTTGGAATTGTACTGATCTGACAATGTGTTGGCCTGCATTTCAAGACCTACAGCCCATTTGTCATTGATGTGATAGTCTACAAAACCACCGAAACGGAAAGGCCAGTAGAGAGTGCGTCTGTTCTCGACATACTCCATAACATCACCACTGATATCTACAGTTGTGTTATATGCAGCTATAAGGTCCTGCTTGGCATCCTCAGCCTCTTTATTGCTGAAAACGAAGTTTGCACCGATACCTGCCAGCAGACCGGCACTGAACTTACGCTCAGGGTTAAATCCGCCTATCATATTGGTAAGGTCAAACATTACATCCAGAGAAGGAGATACATAGTTCCAACTCCATGAATATCTGTTGCCGTCGGGTGTAAAGTTCTCATCGATACCGCCAAAACTCTTCCATCCGTTAACTGACAGACGTAAGGCTACTGAAGGTGTGAACTCATAACCGAATCCCAACTGAGCATTGAAATAAGTCAGGTCAAAGAAGGGAATCTCACCGAGAGTATACTGTCCACCCACATTACCTTGTATAAAGAAATGGGGATTGAATGTATAATCATACTCCGGCTCCTCATTCGTCTGAGCTGGCAACACGGCACAAACTGAAAGCAGTAAAGCCGTTGTTAGTATTCTAAATCTTTTCATTGTCCTATAATCATTTTAGGTTCACGGTAATCACTCCACTGTAACATAGAATCTCTGAGCGGTCACCACACCTGAGTAGTCAACTGCACTGTAATAGATTGTGTATGTACCAGGTGTTGTAGGAGCAAACGGAATAGCATAACGCTTACCGTCTATAGGAGTGTTGTAGTACTCACCACCATTAATGGTAGCGGCATCCGGACCGCCGACAACAGCAATGTACTTCTGATATGCAGGAGCAAGAAGCTCTGCAGTATAAGAGGTAGGATAGAGAACTATACCACCGCCAGCTGCTGTGAATTTTGACGGATGAGCGGGATCATTACTCATGGGATGGAATGAACCGTCACTGGTCTCATAAAGGATGACAGGCTGCAGCACTGCATTTACATCAAGACCAAGTTTGCTGTTGATACGGCTGGTAACAGCGTTGATGCGGCTGATGAGTGAATTCATGTTGCTGAAGTAGCTGTTGTATCCGCTCAGTGAGTTGTTGATAGATGTCTTGACGCTCTCAAGCATCTTGTCCATCTCAGTGTTCAGTTTACCTGCAATCTGGTTCTTGACAAGATTCTCAACCTGAGTCTTTATCTGGTTCATGACGTTGTCTATTGCATTGTTTGCACTAGTTTCCCATTCAACTTTCTTACCATTAAATGCCGTCTCAACATCAGACAGAACACCAGCAAGTCCGTCAACAGTGTATTGTGTAGGAACTGTTGCATTTACGATATTACCCGTACCATCAACATGGTCAGGCATATAGATATCAACACTGACAATTCCGGTTGTTGCTATAGATACATCACCGAAAGAAATGTGGGCAAGTGATCCGTCGATAGTGAATGTGATATCATCCAGATTGACAGGAGTGAATGTCGGCTTAGAGATAGCCAGTTCTGTAAGCGGGCTGATGGTGGGCAGTCTGCGTGAAGTACCCATACCCTGACCGGCTGAATATGACAAGGGCTGGATGGCTGTTACAGCTACATCATACTGGGATGTTACGCTGTGATCACCCATGCTGTCTGTCCACTCTACCCTTACGGCATTGGCATCAAATGATGTCTGGGCAAGTTTGAACACTGCACCTGCTATACCTGACAGGTTGATTCCGTCTTTGTAATTAATGATGTCCTTTGCAATGTTCTTAAGCTGGTCCTTGGTAACAGCATACTGAGGTGCGAGCTGGCTTGCTGCGCTCTCCTCTATCTTGATTGCAGCCTCATAGAAACCGGTATTGGCAGCGGCACGGTTGCTCAAACCGAATGTGAGTTTCTCTGTTGAAGGCTTGAGGGCATCAAACACAACAGGTGTCGAATCACCCAGGCTGTTTACGAAATAGAACTTGTAGGTAGAATCAATCTTAACTTCATTGGGGTTGATTGTCAGGAATATGCGGCCTGCGTTGTTGGCAGAATCGCTGATGATTGTGTTACCCTGTGAGATTGAAGTCTGGGTAGGTGTACCGATAACTGCAAGCTCTGCTGCTGACAGCTCCATACCTGGATCCAGCACTGCGCTCAGGTCTGCGTCATTCTCGGTTGCGGGGAATGTAACATTGTTAAGAGCCTCACCATAGTAGCAGCTCAGGATATTTGAGCGGATTCCCATGGGAAGTGCGAATGAACCGAATGTGGGATTCACCGCACCCTGAACATAGATGCTGGTGATACGTCTCTTCTCTGCATCCATCAGGCTGTCAACCCTCTGCTCCAGAGTATCAACACGCCACTCAAGAGTATCGATACGGCGCTTGAGTGTGTCAATCCTCAACTCCAGTGTGTCAACCCTTAAGATAAGAGTGTCAATCCTGCGTGAGTTGTAACGGATAGTATCGATGTAGACGTGCAGCACTGAATCCACCTCATGGATACTCTTCTTGAGCACCTTGACTGAGTCAAACAGAGGCACAGTGTCATAATCAGCTATCTTCATGATGCTGTCAAGCTCATGTCTCATCCTGACTATTACAGTGTCAATAGAGTCATTGTAATGCTTTGCAGAATCGGCTGTACCCTTTATTGCATTCGCCTTGTTGTTCAGGAGATTGAATCTGCCAAGAACTGAATTTGAATCTTTTACAAGAGTGTCCATCTGCTCTTTCAGTTTCTGAACCTCATTATACAAGGTATCAGTTACTTTGTTAAGTGAATCACAATTCACATTGCACATCTTGAGTCTGCTGATTCTGGCGCGCAAACTGTCAATTGAATCAGCGTTTGCATTAATTGAGTCCCACAACTGTGCGTGGTCAATCTTGCTCTGAGTCCTGAGATCCGAATAATCATCATAGTCCTTGCAGGAACTCACTAATGCCAAGCCCGTTACAGAGATGGCAATTAATAAACTACATAAGAGCCTTTTTTTCATTGCTTGAAAATTAATATTTGAATGTGTTAAATCCTTTTGGACATCAATGTCGGAAACCGCAACAGCATTATGCTTTTGCAACTTTCAAGCCGCAAAATTAGTCTAAAATCTTGATATTATACAAAAAAAGGAAAAAAAAGTGATGTGGCTATCCGTTTTTTTGAGCGTCCCTGTCACGTATCTCAACACGGCGGATTTTGCCGCTGATAGTCTTGGGCAGCTCATCCACGAATTCCACTACGCGGGGATACTTATATGGCGCCGACACTTTCTTGACATGATTCTGTATTTCCTTTATTAGAGCCTCCTTGTCCGGATAGTCACGATACTCCCTGGACAGTATTATAGTGGCCTTGACCACCTGGCCGCGGACTTCATCAGGAACACCGGTTACGGCACACTCCACGACTGCGGGATGTGTCATCAGGGCACTCTCCACCTCAAACGGTCCTATACGGTAACCTGAACTTTTGATTACGTCATCGGTACGGCCCACAAACCAGTAGTAGCCGTCACTGTCACGCCAAGCCACATCACCTGTATGATAAATCCCGTTATTATGAACGGTCTTGGTCAGTTCCGGGTTGTGGTAGTACTCCTCAAACAGGCCCAACGGAATGCGCTTGTCAGTATGGAGTATTATCTCGCCGCTTTCGCCGTCCTCGGCCGAACGTCCGTCATTTGTTAGCAGGTCCATATCATACGCGGGATTGGGCACGCCCAGTGAACCGGGCTTGGGTTTCATCCACGGGAATGTGCCTATGGTCATGGCAGTCTCTGTCTGTCCGAACCCTTCATGGATATCAAGTCCCGTATGTTCCTTCCAGAACTCAAACACACTGGGATTGAGAGGTTCGCCGGCCGTAGTGCAGTATTTCAGGGCGCTCAGGTCATACAGACTCAAATCCTCACGTATCAGATAACGGTATATCGTGGGAGGAGCACAGAATGACGTGACCTTATATTTAGCCATTGCAGCCAGTATATTGGACGGAGTGAACTTTTCATGATCATATACAAACACTGCAGCGCCTGACAGCCACTGTCCGTACAGTTTACCCCAGACTGCCTTGCCCCAACCGGTATCAGCCACGGTAAGATGCAGGCTGTTTTCATTTACATTATGCCAGTATTTGGCTGTCACGATATGACCCAGCGGATACAGGAAGTTATGCGCAACCATCTTGGGGTTTCCGCTTGAGCCGGAAGTAAAGTAGAGCAACGATATGTCATGATTGTCATTGACATGGGCAGGACGTACAAACTCAGGCGCATTCCTCATGCCCTCATCCATGCTGTGCCAGCCATCCTTATTATATAAGCCTGTAGCCACCAGGACCTTGACCGACGGAGCATCCTTGAGACAGTCATTGACATGCTGTATCATTATAGGTTCATCGGCACATACAATCATCTTGATCTGCGCCGAGTTAGCTCTATAAATAAGGTCTTTGGGAGTAAGAAGATGAGTGGCCGGTATAGCCACGGCACCCAGTTTATGCAGTGCCACTATCGAGAACCAGAATTCAGCACGGCGCTTGAGCATCATCATGACGCAATCACCGCGACCTATCCCAAGTGACTGATAGAATGATGCCACCTGATCAGATTTGCGTTTGATGTCGGCAAAAGTGTAACGGTGTTCCTCGCCTTCGTCATTAGTCCACAGCAATGCCAGCTTATCGGGATCGGTGCGGGCCCATTCGTCAACCACGTCATAGCCGAAGTTGAAATTCTCAGGTACTATTATCTCAAAATTGTCAAGGAAATCCTCAAGTGAGTCAAACTCTACTTTCCGTAAGTATTTTTCAAGCATAAAAATCAAACTATAATTGCAAAGAAACGGGCAGGTTCTCCGTTAAGCGCTTTCATTCCGTGAGGTTGGGTGGCATCAAAATAAATGCTGTCCCCGGGGTTCAGGATCAACTCCTTGCCGCCGATGCTCAACAGCAGGGTTCCCTTAAGCACCAGGTTGAATTCCTGACCTTCATGTGAATTGAGATGCATATGCTCCTCCATCTTAGGGTCAACGGTCACAATGAACGGAGATGCCTTGGCGTGTTTGAATCCCATGGCAAGCGCCTGATACTTATAGGCTTTCTGACGTTCTATCACCGGGCCCTTACCCTTGCGGACCAGCCAGTAACTGGTCATGTTGGGTGAGTCGCCGGCAAACAGTTCAAGAGGCTCAACCCCAAGCACTGAGGCAGCATTGCAAAGGAAATTCATGGGGATATCCGATTCCCCTGACTCGTAGCGTTTCAGTTCATCTGGGGTGATTCCACACTTGGCAGCCACCTCCTCTACGGTCATGTCCAAATCCTCGCGGAGTCCGCGCAGGCGCATGGCCATCTGTTTTATTTGTTCGTTTATTTCCATATCAAATCACTTCTATTCCCTGTTCCTCGCAAAGTTTGAGGCTAAGCTCGCGAAGCTTGAATTTCTGAATCTTGCCGCTGCCGGTAAGGGGATATTCCTTTACAAAGAATACATATTTCGGTATCTTGTAGCGGGCTATCTTGCCGCGGCAGTAATCACGCACCACGTCCTCTGTCAGAGCGGCCCCTTCTTCGGCAATTATGAATGCGCCTACCTCCTCTCCGTATTTTTTGGAAGGTACACCGGCCACCTGGACGTCACGCACGCCGGGCAGATGATAAAGAAACTCCTCTATCTCACGCGGATATATATTCTCACCACCGCGTATGATCATATCCTTGATACGGCCGGTTATACGGTAGTTGCCGTTCTCATCCATTATACCCAGGTCACCTGAATGCAGGTAGCCGTTGCTGTCTATTACCTCGGCAGTGGCCTTGGGATTCTTGTAATAGCCTTTCATCACGTTGAATCCCTTGCAGCACATCTCCCCCTGCACTCCTGCGGGAACCTCCTTATTTGTCTCAGGGTCCAGCACCTTGACATCGACGAACTCATAGTCACGGCCCACTGTGGTATAGCGCACCTCATCGGGATCGTCTATACGTGTCTGACTCATTCCCGGAGATGACTCGGTAAGGCCGTATACGCTGGTCACGCGCAAGTGCATCTTATCCTCAACCTTACGCATCAGTTCAATAGGACAGAGCGATCCGGCCATGATACCGGTACGCAGACATGTCAGGTCAAACATATCAAACATAGGGTGGTTCAGTTCGGCAATGAACATGGTGGGTACGCCATACAGTGCGGTGCAACGCTCCTTGTGGACCGATGCCAGCGTTACCAGCGGATCAAAACGCTCCACCACCACCTCGGTACATCCGTGGGTAAGGCAGTTCATGGTGGCCAGAACCACGCCGAAGCAGTGGAACAGCGGCACGCATACGCACAGTTTGTCATCCTGCGTGAATTTCATGTGCTCGCCGGTCAGGAAACCGTCATTGGCTATATTATAGTGCGTAAGCATCACGCCCTTGGGGAAACCTGTAGTTCCGGATGTATACTGCATGTTTACCACGTCATGGCAGGATACTGACCTGCGCAGGCGCAGGAACTCATCATCATCTGTATTCTCACCAAGAAGGAGTATCTCTGCAGTATTGTACATTCCGCGGTACTTCTCCTGACCTATATAAACCACGTTCTTGAGTTTGGGAAAACGCTTGCTTTCCAGATGTCCGCGCTGGCATTCGCGCAGTTCCGGAAGCATTGTGTAGGCCATATCCACATAGTTGCTCTCCCATGTGCCGTCGGTAAGGCAGAGGGTGTGCATATCGGAGTCCTTGCAAAGATACTCCAGTTCATTCTGCTTGTAGTTTGTATTAACGGTGATGCACACGGCCCCTATCTTGGCGCAGGCATACAGGAATGTCAGCCAGTCAGGCACATTCTGAGCCCAGAGTCCGACGTGGGTCCCCTTGGTCACGCCGATTGCTATCAGGCCACGGGCCATGTCATCGACCCTCTCGTTGAACTGTTTCCAGGTAAAACGCAGGTCACGGTCCGAATATACTATATATTCCCTGTCAGGCGAAACCTTGGCCCAGTGCTCAAGATAATCGCCCAGAGTCTTTTCTGAAAGTTCAGGCATAATGTCAGATTGGTGTATAAACTACTGCAAGGATACGCGCCTTCTGGCCGTTGTAGCCATGCACGTGATGTTTCACGATTGAATCATAGTATATGCTGTCACCCTTCTCCAGAACATAGGTGTTCTTGCCGTAGTTTATCTCTACATATCCGTCAAGAACGTAGATGAACTCCTCACCTTCATGTGTGGACAGATCAAATTTGGAATCTCCGGTAGGAAGTATGTCAATCACGAACGGCTCCAGATGACGGTTGTCCTTACCCTCGGACAGAGAATGGTATATCATATTCTCATGACCCTCGGAACCGTGATTTGAAAAACGTACGCTTTCACGCTCCTCTTCATGGCGGCTTACCACTGCGCCAACGCTCTGCTGATCATCCAGGAATGTGCCCAGTCTTACACCCAGCACGCGGGCAATCTTGATAAGGGGAGCCAATCCCGGCAGCGGACCGTCATCCTCTATGGCTTTAACCTGTTCCAACGGCAACTGGGCCCGCTCTGCCAGCACCTCAATCTCCATCTGTTTTGACTCTCTCAGGGAGCGGATTTTCTTTCCGACCTGCACTTTGCTTTTCATATCTTTTGTATTATTATACAGGTAATGTACGCATTTTGCCGCAAAAATACAAAAAAGGCCGAAACATATGCGTCTGCCAACGCATTTATATTACATAGGGTATAAAAAATGTTCTTTTTAAATAATGTGGTGTCACAATTATTGTTTATCTTTGTATGTCATATTTAAACACAGAATGAGCGAAGAAATACTCAACGGTCAGGCCAATTATTCAGCACAGAACATACAGGTCCTGGAGGGTTTGGAGGCAGTACGCAAACGTCCTGCCATGTATATAGGAGACATAAGTGAAAAGGGCCTTCACCACTTGGTCTATGAGGTGGTCGACAACTCCATAGATGAGTCAATGGCCGGCTATTGCACACACATTGAGGTAGCCATCAACAAGGATGGTTCCGTCACTGTCCAGGACAACGGCCGAGGCATTCCCGTAGACATGCACCCCAAAGAGCACAAATCGGCCCTGGAGGTGGTAATGACCGTACTCCATGCCGGAGGTAAGTTTGACAAGGGATCATATAAGGTATCAGGCGGTCTGCACGGCGTAGGCGTATCGTGCGTAAACGCCCTCTCCACCAAGATGGTTACCGAGGTCTTCCGTGACGGTAAGGTCTATCGTCAGGAATATGCCTGCGGCAAACCTGTAACCGGTGTTGAATGCGTAGGTACGACAGATATAAACGGTACGCGCCAGACATTCTGGCCGGACGGCTCCATATTCACCACCACAGAATACAAATACGATATCCTGGCTGCCCGTCTGCATGAGTTGGCATTCCTGAATGCAGGCCTTAAGATATCCCTCACAGACTACCGTGTCATGGAGGAGGGTGAGCCCAAGAAAGACGTATTCTTCTCAAACGAGGGCCTTAAGGAGTTCGTGGCCTATATTGACGAGAACCGTGTCCATCTTATCCAGGAGCCCATTTACCTGAACACAGAGAAGCAGGGAGTTCCTATTGAGGTAGCCATCCTCTACAATACTGAATACAAGGAGACCATCCGATCATTCGTAAACAACATCAACACCATAGAGGGCGGCACGCACCTGGTAGGTTTCCGCACCGCACTCACCCGCACCCTTAAGAAATACGCCGATGACAACAAGTTCCTTGAGAAAGCCAAGGTGGAGATTGAGGGTGAGGACTTCCGCGAGGGTTTGACTGCCGTCATATCGGTTAAGGTGGCAGAGCCGCAATTTGAGGGCCAGACCAAGACCAAGCTGGGTAACTCAGAAGTGGCCGGTGCCGTACAGCAGGCTGTAGGCGAAGCTCTCACCAACTATCTTGAGGAGCATCCCAAGGAGGCCAAACTGATTGTAGACAAGGTCATACTGGCCGCCCAGGCACGTGTAGCAGCCCGTAAGGCACGTGAGAGCGTACAGCGCAAGAGTCCGCTCTCAGGCAGCGGACTTCCCGGCAAGCTGGCAGACTGCTCCGATAAGGATCCCGCCAACTGCGAGCTCTTCATAGTAGAGGGTGACTCCGCAGGCGGCAGCGCCAAGCAGGGCCGCGACCGTCACACCCAGGCTATCCTGCCCATCCGCGGTAAGATATTCAACGTGGAGCGCGTGATGTGGCACAAGGCATTTGACCATGAGGAGGTCAATAACATCATACAGGCATTGGGCGTACGTTTCGGACTTAATCCCGAAGACTCCAAGGCTGCGAACTATGACAAACTGCGCTACTATAAGGTTATAATCATGACCGATGCCGATGTGGACGGTTCACACATCGATACCCTTATCATGACCCTGTTCTTCCGCTACATGCCGGAACTCATTGAGAACGGACATCTTTATATAGCAACCCCGCCCCTCTACTTATGCACCAAAGGCAAGGTTAAGGAATACTGCTATGATGAGGTTCAGCGTCAGCGTTTCATTGACCAGTACGGTGGAGGATTGGAGCAGAACATAGTTACACAGCGATATAAAGGTCTTGGTGAGATGAACCCCGAGCAGCTTTGGGACACCACCATGAACCCCGAGAACCGTCTGCTCAAGCAGGTCCACATCCAGGATGCCGCCGAGGCTGACCGCATATTCTCCATGCTTATGGGTGAAGACGTGGGCACCCGCCGCGAATTTATTGAGCGTAATGCTACTTACGCGAATATTGACGCATAAGACCATCCGGCAGCAGCTCGCCGCTTCGCGGCTCGAGGTTTTTTGGACTTTTTCGCCTTCGGCTTAAAGTCTCGGGACAGGAACTTATCTGCGTATTAGGTACACGACTTTTTTTTAGTTTGGGGCGGCGACGCCCCAAACCCGTTACACGGGACAAGGTCCCGCTCCACTCTGCCGGCCTTCGGCCGGGTAACAATAAACCCTGACGGGCTTCGCTGTCAGGGTTTACTGTTACTGGGTGCAAAGGGGAACTTTCTGCGTACTCGAATCACGGGATGGAAACCTTTATACACTTGGAAACAAAAAAGGTTGGAAAAATCCAACCTAAAACATACGCACCGGATGGTAGCCAACAGCCAATAGCTAATAGCCAACAGCTGACGGCAAGGCCGTCACTTACGCGAGCTTAGCGATGTGAGCGCAAAGCTTTGACTTGAGGTTAGCGGCCTTGTTCTTGTGGATGAGCTTGGTCTTAGCCAGCTTGTCCAGCATCTTCTGCACCTTGGGATAGGTAGCAACGGCCTCCTCCTTGTTGGTCATGGCGCGAAGTTCACGAACTGCGTTACGCATGGTCTTTGCATAATAACGGTTGTGAAGTCTTCTCTTCTCGCTCTTTCTGATTGCCTTCAAGGCTGATTTGTGGTTTGCCATTATAACAACTTTTTATTTTGAATTTTACTATTTTGTAGCGCGTATGAGAGTCGAACTCATCTTGCAAGAATGAAAATCTTGAGTACTAGCCGATATACGAACGCGCCATCCTTTCCGGAAAGCCCATTAGGGCTGCCCTATAAAGCGGATGCAAAAGTAGTTACATTTTTCCAAACGGCAAACTTTCTCTAGTTTTTTTTTATATCTTCGCTCCACAGACCGGAAACAGACATTAAATATGTTCCAGCAGGAAAGAGGCATACTGATAGGCTCGGTAAGGCATAACGACCGGACAAGCATAGCCAGGATATTCACACAGACCCATGGAATGGCGTCATTCGTATGGTTCATTTCCAAGAGCGGCAAGAATGCCGCCCGCAATACTCTGTTGCAGCCTCTCACCCATCTGGACTTCCAAGCCGATTACAATCCGGTGCAAGACCTTCATCATCTTAAAGAGGCAAAGAATTCAATACCATACAGAGATATTCCTTTCAACCCTGAAAAAAGCGCCATAGCCCTTCTTTTATCCGAATTTCTGACTCATGCACTGCAGGATGAACAGCACAACCCGTCGCTGTTCCGGTTCCTGACGGAGTCATTACAATGGTTTGATGATGCCGCTCCGGGAACATACGCCAATTTCCACATCGCATTCATGGCTGGCACGGCCCGACATATAGGAATCTGTCCCAATACAGATGAATACACTCCCGGATGTATTCTTGATATGCGCGAGGGATGTTTCAGTCCGCTCGCGCCGCAACATTCCGAATACATACCAGCCCAGCCGGCATACAAATTACAGATGCTGATGAACAGCAGCTACGACCATATGAAAGACGCGCCCCTGACAGGTCAGGAACGCGTCATGCTGCTTAATGCACTCAATACCTATTTCCGTCTTCACATACCTGCTTTCCCTATCCTGAAATCAATTGAGGTTTTGGAGACAGTTTTCGGTTAGGCGCGCAATGACTTGATTTCGGATAATCCCACCGAGTTTCTGGTATATGACGGAGATGACTCAATCGCATCTATAAGAGCGTCATTATCCAGGTCTTCATCAGACATATCATACAGATAAAGCTGGCGCTTATTGATACGTCCTCCGTAAATATCTTCAATTACGCGGTCGGTTTCCTCCTCATCTTCCATCATCGGTATGCTGTCCATTCCGAATCCGGTTGCCAGAACCGTAATCTTGACCTGGTCGGTAAGTGTATCGTCATTTGCCAAACCCCAGATAACCTCAATGTTCTTATCCTCAAACTTGTCCATGAAGTGGCGCACCTCATTCATCTCGTCCAGCATGAGCTGATGCTCAGCCTGCGTGCTCTGATATATGTTAAACAGGATCTTTCTGGACTTATGTATGTCATTATTGTAGAGAAGCGGTGATTTAAGGGCAGCGTCAAATGCCTGGTTGACACGGTTATCGCCACTGGCCATGCCCGTACTCATTATTGCCACGCCACCGTTGCTGAGTATCTTCTTGACATCACGGAAATCCAGATTGATTATACCCTGGCAGGTTATAAGTTCGGCGATACTTTTGGTTGCTGTGGTAAGGGTCTCATCCACATGCTTGAATCCTGAAGCTACACTCTTGTCGGGATATATCTCCAGCAGTTTCTCATTGCTGATCACAAGCAGTGCATCAACATACTGGGACATTTCACGTACGCCCTTGAGAGCCTGCTTTATCTTGGGACGCATCTCAAACTTGAACGGAATTGTCACTATACCCACCGTAAGCATTCCGCACTCCTTGGCGCATCTGGCTATTACGGGAGCTGCACCGGTTCCGGTACCGCCGCCCATACCTGCTGTGATGAAAACCATCTGGGTGTCATCCTTGAACTGAGCCTTGATCTCATCGATACTCTCCTCTGCAGCTTCACGGGCTACAGCAGGATCGTTTCCGGCTCCTAGTCCATTGGTGGTCTGACGGCCAAGCTGTAGTTTTATGGGTATGTCCGAATCGGCCAATGCCTGCTGGTCAGTATTGGCTATCACGAACACCACGTCATGTATTCCTTCGCGATACATATTCTTGACAGCGTTACCGCCACCGCCGCCGACACCGATAACCTTTATTATCTTACGTGACTCTGTAGGAAAATCAAACGGCAGAATCACATTCTCTTCAAAATCTCTGATATCCTGATTCATAATCATGCCTCCTTGTATTTGTCCTCTTTATCTTTCTCTTCCCTCTCTTTGTCCTCCTTGTCTTCAAAGAAGTTCTCACCCATATCCATCAGATTCCTGTACCACCGCTGAAATACGCTCGGTTTGCTGTTCTTCTTCTCCTCTTTCTCTTCCTTGACGCTCTCCTCTTCTTTACGGACAGCCTCCTCACGTTCCTGCTGCTCCTTGCGGTCCCTGACTTCCTGGGCGCTTTCACCATCAGGAGTGAACAGGTCTCCCTGTACCACCTTAACCTGATCTTCAGGGGTCAGATTGTCCATGACATCCATCTTGGGGAGTTCACAGCAACTCACGTCGCCTTTAGACATAACAGATAGTAAGGCCAGTTGTGAGCCGTCTCCACGTTTCCAACGCGGTTCATTCCAAACCACGCCGCAAGCGGGCTCCGTAACTATACGCGGCTGACGCATTGACGGCATCATGTCTTTAAAGGCCTGGTCCAGCTGACGCAGTTGCGAACCGCCTCCTGTCAGCACCACTCCTGCATAAAGCACATCGCCATATCCCGAAGCCTTGATCTGGACACATACGTTCCGGATTATCTCCTCGTTTCGGGCCTCTATTATCTCACCTATCTCATTCAGCGAGACCTTCTTGTCATTGATCAGAACAGTCTCTGTATTTTCCTGGCTTCCTATCAGATTACAGAGCCCATATGTACATTTAAGCAGTTCGGCCTGCTCCGGTTCTATCTTAAGTATTGTCGACAAGTCGCGTGTAATAAGAGCACTTCCCAGCGGGATGACGCGCAGATAACGCAGCAACCCGTTCTTGTATACCGATACTGTAGTGATATCGGCGCCATAGTCAACCAGTGCACATCCCTGCTGGCGGTCATCAGCCGTAAGGATGGCATCGGCCTGTACCATTGGCGCTACGTGACCGTCCACTATCTCCACCTGTGCCATAGTGAAACACTGGACTATGTAATCAGCCACCTGTTTCTTGAGCAATATGTTGAGGTAGTTACCCTCGAGTGAGCGGCACGCTACTCCGATGGGGTCAGTCTCTGTAGCCCGTTTGTTGTCAACTACATACTCCTGCGACTCCTGGAACAGGTTCACATAGCCTTCATAGTCTATCTCACTGCACTGTTGGAACATATCGTCTATCACCTCCTGACTCACCACAGTCTCCTCTTCAAACTGATGCTCAACACGGCTTACGACAGACTTGAGTCCCTTGGCGTTATAGCCAACATAAACCTTTTCAATCTTGGCCGACAGAATCGTGTTCAGCCTCTCCACCACCTCTGCAATCGCATTGGCTGTCTTGTCCAGGTTATAAACCGCACCATGCCTGATGCATGACGATGACGGAACCCCGGCATATGCCAGCACCTTTAGCGAACCGTCTGTCATGATTTGGCCTGCCACTCCAGAGATCTTGGATGAACCAAGCTCAATGGCAACAATAATTTTGTCGTTTTCCATCTATCCAGTTATCTTTTCTTGCATACAACCTGATTCTCATAGGCCACACTGATGGAACGGTACTTGTTCCAGCCTATATTCTCCAGACCGTTATGATAGAAATTCATAAGACGGTCCAGTTTCTCCTCAACCTTGTCAACTGTTCCCAAAATCAGAAGATGATCACCTACTCTGGGCACCAGCCGGACAAAACCCTCCTTTGTTACGTCAATCTGCTCAACCTGTGCTTTCCAGAAGTCGGAACGCTCTATGGCACGGACCACCTTTAGAAGACCGTCCGAAGCAAATTGTCTGTCGATATAACCGGTAGCCACCGGTAACTGTACGGCAAGCGAATGCTGAGTCAGTATCTCTCCATGACTGTCCACATAGAAGTCCTGACCACGGTTATTGAGTACACGCACCAGAGGTATCTTGCTGGATATGTTTATCCTCAACATATCACCTCCGGTCTTGTAACATTCCGCCTTGCCTATAAGAGGATGCATCAGCAACGCCGATTCGACGGCGTCAAGGTCTATCCTGTCCAATGGCAGTCCGACCGGATCCAGAGAGTGTTCCTGCAGCAAACCTTCCACCATATCTTCATCAATAAGTTCAAAATGAAGACTGTCGGTGATATGCAGGTCTATTCCGCGACACAGACGGGTATCCTCATGCCGGTCAGTCATACCTGCCAATGAGAACAGCAGATAACCGCCCAGCACTATTACTGACAATATGGATAGTATCTTCCTGAGCACCTTCACTTAAGTATTTCGGTTATGGTTCCAACGTAATCTTCCAGGTCACCAGCACCCAGGGTCACCAGAACCTCTATATCATCCTTCAGTGACTTGACCAGTTCAGGTACCTGATTCCTCGATATTATGCCTTTGCACACACCGGGTTTCATGTTATCGGCCAGAAGGCTGCTGGTAACTCCCGGAATGGGCTGTTCGCGGGCTGGATATATCTCCAGCAGCCAGACCTCATCAAACAGCGAGAGGCTGTCTGCAAACTCATTGTAAAAATCTCTGGTACGGGTATAAAGATGCGGTTGGAATATGCATGTTATCTTACGGCCTTCATACAGTTTCCTCAGAGAAAGCGCACACTGACGTATCTCGGCCGGATGATGCGCATAATCACTCAAATACACCTTATCGCCTTTGACATGAAAATCAAAACGTCTGTCACATCCCCTGAATGAACCTATCCGTTCCCTTATCACACTGTCTGAGGTACCACTCAATTGGGCTATCGCCATTGCAGCCACCGCATTCTCCACATTGATAGGGATTGGTACGCCCAACTCCACATCGGCTATACTGCCAAGCGGAGATACATAGTCAAACTTAAGTTCGCCGTTGCCTACCCTTATGTTTGAAGCATGGAAATAACCTTCATCAAGGCCATAGGTATAGAGGTTTACGCCTTCCTGAAGTTGCGGCATGACTTTTTCGGAAAGTCCGACATGGAGCACAAGGTCACCTCCGGGTTTTATCAGCGAAGTATATTTGCGGAAACTCTCGATATAAGCATCATATGTGCCATAAATATCCAGATGATCGGCATCGACGGCTGTTATTACGGAACGCAGCGGAGTGAGATGATGGAACGAACGGTCAAACTCATCGGCTTCAATAACCACCTTCCGACTGTTGGCGCTGATCATCAGATTGCTGCCTGTATTCTTCAATATTCCGCCAAGGAATGCGTTGCACCCCTCGGGCGTACCGTCCAGAATGTGAGCTATCATTGCCGATGTGGTAGTCTTGCCATGGGTCCCGGCCACGCAAAGACCATCCAGAGAACGTGTCAGGGTACCCAACACCTGAGCGCGTTTCTGTACATCAAAACAGCGTATGTTATACCAGCGCAATATGCGGTTATCAGATGGGATTGCAGGAGTATAGATAACCAGCGTAGACTCCGGGTTCCTGAAACAGGCATCAACCTTGTCGATATCATCTTCAAAGCACATGCTTACACCTTCCCGGATCAGGGCCGAAGTCAGATCGGTGCTGGTCCTGTCATAACCGCCCACCTTACATCCCCGGGCAAGAAAATAGCGTGCCAAGGCACTCATGCCTATTCCGCCTGCACCAACGCAGAATACGGTTTTTATATCCTCCAGTTTTAAGGTCCCGCTTCCGTAACCGGCCAGTTTGAGAACCTCATGTGCTATCATATCGGCCGAATCGTACATGGCTAACTTAAGAATATTCTGATGCAGCTGTTCCAGACGCGATTCATCCTTTACCAGGTCAACCGCAGCCGGAATCAGTTCCTTGCGCGCCTCAGCATCACGGATATGGATTGCTGCACCTACATCGGCCAGAGCCATCGCATTCTTGGTCTGATGGTCCTCAGCCACATTGGGTGAAGGTACCAGAATAACCGGTTTCCCAAGCAGGCAAAGTTCAGATATCGTACCCGCCCCTGCACGTGAAATAACCAAGTCTGCCGCAGCATAGGCCAGGTCCATATCCTGTACAAACTCTGTGACAGAAAGGTTTGTGACAGGTTGTTCGGCAGCCAGACGCTGTGTCATCTCTTCATAGTAGAACTTTCCTGTCTGCCAGATAAACTGCACATCGCCCGACATTCGTATCAGGTCAAGATTTGACATGACACTCTCGTTGAGCGTGCGTGCTCCCAAACTGCCTCCCACTATCAGCACTGTCTTTTTGTTGACATCCAGACCCATCTTTACGAGAGCTTCCTTTCGGGTTATTGTATTCCTGGTCAGGCTGGGGCGAACCGGATTTCCGGTCTTGATGATTTTATCTGCAGGGAAGAAACGTTCCATCCCGTCATAAGCCACACATATTCTGGCAGCCTTCCTGGCAAGTATCTTGTTTGTCACACCGGCATATGAGTTCTGCTCCTGTATCAGGGTGGGTATGCCCATCTTTCCGGCAATACGCAGAGTAGGACCGCTGGCATATCCGCCCACTCCAACTGCCACCATCGGTTTGAACTGGCGGATAATCCTACGGGCCATAGCCTGGCTGCGTATAATCTTAAACAGTACGGCTATGTTCTTAAGAGGGTTCTTGCGGTCAAATCCGCATATCGGCAGGCCCTTGATCTCAAATCCGGCCTGCGGAACGCGCTGCATCTCCATACGGCCTTCTGCACCCACAAAAAGTATTTCTGCCTCAGGGTTCAGATCCTTGACGGCATGTGCGATTGAGATGGCCGGAAAGATATGTCCTCCGGTTCCGCCTCCGCTTATTATTATTCTGGGTTTATTCTCCATACTGTACTTATTGTATTTCGTCAAAAGATTCATTTCCGTTTATTACCGAAGGTATATCGGCATTTGTGCCTATCGCCTCTTCACCGCGCTCCTCTTTCTCCAGCACATTGCTTATTCCCAGCAGCATACCAATGCATCCGCTGGTCATAAGCACTGACGTTCCGCCTTTGCTTATAAGCGGCAACGGCTGTCCGGTAACAGGGAACAGGCCGACTGCCACCGACATGTTTATGAATGCCTGCAATCCCAGCAGCATTCCCAAGCCCATGGCCAGATAAGCCGGATATTTCTCCTTGCAGCGTGTTGCTATACGTCCCACTCTGAACAGTAGTATCATATAAACCAACAGCACCAGAACACCACCGGCCATACCCAGTTCCTCAATTATTATGGCGTAAATAAAGTCACAACTGGCCTCCTGAAGGTAATCACGTTCATCCGAGTTTCCCGGTCCCTTGCCCAGGATGTTACTGCTTGCTATTGCTATATTGGCATGAGTCTCCTGGGGCTTGTCGGGAGCCACAAGTTTGGCATACTCGTATGCATTCATGTTGCCGTTAGCGCCGGATTCACGGAAATCCAGGATACGTGCCTGCCATGTTGTGGCACGTTTAGGTATGAAACTGGTCTCACGCAGTGTCTGAGGCGGCACAAGTATAAGGAACAGCAGTGCAACTATCCCTAAGGCGGCTATCACACCAGTCAGTGCCAGGATGCGTCGCCATGCAATGCCTCCCAGAATCATCATGACAAATATCACGCACGCCAACAGTATGGCTGTCGACAGATTCTCACCCACAATCAGCAGGCACACTCCTCCGGTCAGAATCAGTATTTTCCAGAAGGTGTTGGACTGGCTCAATTCATCATCCTGTTTCAGTTTAGATAGCCAGGATGCCACAAGCATGATCACTCCTATCTTACCCAGTTCGGAAGGCTGAAGTTGGAAAAAGCCCATATCTATCCAACGCTCCGCTCCCGATGAGTTCATGCTGCGTATAGAAAGCACTCCCAGCAGAACTATTGAAATCGGCACAAGCACAACCGGAAAGACCTTATATAACCTGTAATGCAGCAGATGTATCAGCCACATACCCAGCAGACCTATTCCAAGATGGACAGTATGCGATATGATAGGCGTCAGGAAACTGCTCTTGCCGAACGTCAGACGGCTGCTGGCGCTGAATACCTCTATCAGGGATATGGCGCACAGCACAAAGACCATAGCCCATATGACCCGGTCGCCGTTAAGCAACTGTTTCCTTTTCGGAGTGTCATTACCTGTATCCATATCCCTTTAGTTTACAATGCCCTTACACAAGCCTTAAACTGCTCTCCACGGTCCTCATAACTCTTAAAGAGGTCAAAACTGGCACAACATGGGCTTAGCAGAACAATCTCTCCCTTATGAGCCATCCTGTAGGCGGCATCCACGGCATCCTTCATTGACTGCACATCGGCCACCGGGAGTCCGAAACTGTCAAAGAAACCGTGAAGCTTCTCATTATGCAGACCCATATAAACCAGACCGCAGCATTTCTCGCGTACCAGATCCGCTATCTCATTGTAGTCATTACCCTTGTCCTTACCGCCCAGAATCAGCACGCACTTGACCGGCATGCTCTGCAGGGCATACCAGCAGCTGTTCACGTTGGTAGCCTTGGAGTCATTGATAAAGTCAATGCCGTTAACCCTTGTAACACGCTCCAGCCGGTGCTCCACTCCCTGGAAAGTCTGCAACGCCTTACGTATGGTCTCGCTCTTGATACCTGCTATGTTGGCCGATATACCGGCAGCCATGGAGTTGTAAAGGTTATGCTTGCCGGTAAGCGCCAGTGACTCCTGCTCCATGTTGAAAGCATAAGGCTTGTTGAAGTAGAGCGTGCCGTCCTCAACGTAAGCCGCCAAATCCTCACGCTTGGCCTCGGCAAAAGGATACAGTGTCGCCTTTAGTCCGTATCTCTTGAGCTCACGTGTGATTATGGGGTCATCGCTCCAGTAGACAAACGCATCATCCTTGGTCTGGTTGCGGATAACCCTCATCTTGGCATCCACATAGTTCTGCATCTTATAGTCATAACGGTCCAGATGATCGGGCGTTATATTCATCAGAATGGCGATATCGGCCTTGAAGTCATACATGTTGTCCAGCTGGAAACTGCTCAGCTCTATCACGTAGTAGTCATAGTTCTTCTCGGCCACCTGCCATGCCAGACTGCTTCCGATATTGCCGGCCAGACCCACGTTCATGCCCGCCATCCTGAATATATGGTATATGAGCGACGTGGTTGTGGTCTTGCCGTTGGATCCGGTGATGCATATCATCTTGGCATTGGTGTAACGCCCAGCAAACTCAATCTCCGATATGATGGGAGTGCCCTGAGCCATAAGTTTCTGTATGATGGGGGCCTCTTTGGGAATACCCGGGCTCTTTATCACCTCATCGGCCGCAAGGATACGCTCCTCGGTATGCTGTTTCTGCTCCCACTCTATACCGCGCAGGTCCAGTTCGTTACGGTAATGCTCCTTTATTTCCGACAGGTCCGATACAAACACATCAAAGCCCTTGGCCTTAGCCAGAATGGCTGCTCCGGTACCGCTCTCGCCTGCTCCTAATACAACAATCTTCTTTGCCATAGTGTTTATCTGATTTTCAAGGTCAATATTGTAAGCGCTGCCAGGCCGATGCTTATGATCCATGTCCTGAGCGTTATCTTGGTCTCAAACAGTAGTTTGTTCTCATTTCCCCGGAACCTGACCGTGCTCCCGGGATCGGCATTCAGTACCTGAGCCATGCTGGTACGGAAATGGTCGTGAATGGGAGTACGTTTCCAGATACGCTGATGCACGCCCTTGCGCTTGCCCAGCTTGTAGTAGAACCGCTGACATATAACAGAGAGGCTCTCCAGCAGGAAGACGCCGCACAGTATGGGCAGCAGCAACTCCTTATGAATACACAGTGCAGCCACCGCTATTATACCGCCGATGGTAAGGCTACCTGTATCGCCCATAAATATCTGGGCCGGGTATGAGTTGAACCAAAGGAAACCTATCAGGGCACCCACGAATGCGGCCAGATAGACCACAACCTCCTGGCTTCCTGGTATATACATAAGGGCAAAGTGGCTTGCTGTTACTACATTACTGGACACATATGCCAGAATACCCAACGTAACTCCTATTATGGCACTGTTTCCGGCGGCCATGCCGTCCATACCGTCATTCAGGTTCGATCCGTTGGACACCGCGGTCACTACAAAGAGTGTGAGCAGTACAAAAAATATCCAGCCGGCCTTATACTTGTTGGTCTCTCCCAACCAGCCGAACATATCGGAATAGTTAAGGTTATGGTTCTTGAAGAACGGTATTGTGGTACGCGTTGATTTTACATCGGGAGTCTTGACAACTATCTCGGTATTGTTCTCAATGCGGGTCTCAACCTTCTCGTTTATGACCACCTGGGGACTGTAACGGAGTGTCAGGCCCACTATCAGTCCCAACGCCAGCTGTCCTGCCACCTTTACCCAACCGTTCAGGCCCTCCTTGTTCTTACGGAAAGTCTTGATGTAGTCATCGGCAAAACCTATTGCGCCAAGTATAACCGTAGTAATCAGCATCAGCCACATATATACGTTCTTAAGGTCGCCGATAAGCAGGCACGGAATCAGGATGGCCACGATTATTATCACTCCGCCCATGGTCGGAACACCCTTCTTGGTCACACCGAACGGATCCAGTTTTACGTCACGCTGAGTCTCGGAGATATTCTTCCGTTTGAGCATGTCGATGAAATGACTGCCGAACCAGCATGAGACTATCAGCGACAGCACCAGAGCGAATATGGCCCTGAAAGTCACATAACTGAACATTCCTCCTCCGGGGATATCTACTCCCGCATTCCTTAAGTATTCAAAAAGACTGTATAGCATTTTTTAAATTGAGAATTGAGAATTGAGTTTAAAAACAGTCACGTATTACTTCGTGGTCGTCAAAATGATGCTTGACTCCCTTAATCTCCTGATAATCCTCATGTCCCTTGCCTGCAACCAGGATCACATCGCCGGCCTGAGCCATCATACATGCCGTACGTATGGCCTCACGACGGTCTGTAACCGATATGACCTTCTGAATATCTTCACGGGTAAGTCCGGCCAGCATATCGTTGATTATATCCTGCGGCTCCTCAAAACGGGGATTGTCAGATGTGATTATTACCCTGTCACTGTACTTTACACACTCCTTTGCCATCAGCGGGCGCTTGCCTTTGTCCCGGTTACCTCCGGCACCTACCACTGTTATTATCTGTCCCTTGCCGTCCAACACATCAACTATGGTAGTAAGCACATTGGTCAAAGCATCGGGAGTATGCGCATAGTCTACTATCGCGGTGAATCCCTTAGGCGAACGGATTGCATCAAAACGTCCGTTCACGGGAACCAGAGTACTCATCACTGTAAGCACCTCCATCGGGTCACGGCCGAGATTGACTGCTGTCCCATACACAGCCAACAGATTACTGGCATTGAAACGGCCGATAAACTTAAGGAACACCTCACGTCCGTTAATATCCATCAGCATACCGTCAAAACCCGACTCAAGCAGACGTCCCTTGAAATCACTCATACTGCGCAGTGAGTAGGTGGTAACCTTTGCTTTGGTATTCTGAGCCATTACCAGACCGTTGCGGTCATCCAGATTGGTAACCATGAAGGCGTCCTTGGGGAGACCGTCAAAAAACATCTTCTTGGCCTTGAGATAATTCTCAACCGTCTTATGATAATCCAGATGGTCCCTGGTCAGGTTGGTGAAAATACCGCCGGCATACTTGAGCCCTCCGATACGTTTCTGCACGATGGCATGAGAACTGCACTCCATGAAAACATACTTGCATCCCTCATCGGCCATACGTCCCAGCAGACGGTTAAGCGTCACGGCATCGGGTGTAGTATGATCGGCAGGAACCGGATCTCCGTCTATATAGTTGCAGACTGTTGACAGCAGACCGGCCTTGTAGCCCATTTTGCGGAACATATTATACAATAATGTGGCTATGGTTGTCTTACCGTTGGTGCCTGTCACACCTACCAGTTTCAACTTGTCCGAAGGATTACCGAAAAATCTGGTTGAGACAGTTCCGACAACATCCTCACAGTCGGGCACCTGCACATATGTGACACCCGGAGCAGGCTGTTGGGGTAAAACCTCGCACAAAACCGAACACGCACCCAGTTCTATCGCTTTTGGTATAAACTGGTGTCCGTCAACGTTTGTACCTTTCATTGCCACGAAAAGACAACCGGGAGTCACCTTACGTGAATCCAACTGTATGTCCGTAACAGCCACCTGCATATTTCCTGACGTGCCTGTCACCTTGAGTCCTGAAACGAGTTCCTGTAATGTCACCATATCTGTCACATTGATAATGTCAATTGAATCCTGTCACCCTTGCGGAAACGGGTATTGCGGGCCGGGTTCTGGGTCCTTACCTTACCTACTCCGGTTACACTTACCCTCAAGCCCATCTTCTCCAGAAGATAAAGAGCGTCCGATGCTCCCATTCCCCGTACATCAGGTACCACATCGTTCGGATAATCCGCGATCTTCATCACATAGCGGCCTGAATCCGAGCTTATGGACCCCCATACGCTTTCGGGAATCGAACGGTCCACCCTGCTCATGTGATTTTTCAGACCCAGTTCCTTGAGCACCAGACCGGCTTTGGCCAGATCTCCGTTCAACACCTTGGGGATAAACTGTTTGGTAGAGTCATATGCCTCATGTACATCCCTGAGGTTTCGGCTGGCCATTACTTTCTCTGATATCTCATGAAAAGCAGGGGCTGCCCATGTTCCTCCTCCGGCACTGCCTCCTTCATTGCGTATGGAGACAATGCAGGAGTACTGAGGATTGTCAGCAGGAAAGTATCCGCAGAATGACACCATATATCCGCGCGGCCCGTTCCTGTAACCTGCAGAGCCCTGTGATGTCTGGGCTGTACCTGTCTTGCCTGCAGCAGTGAAATGTTTGGAGCCTGCACTCTTTCCGGTACCTTCTGCCACAACCAGTTCCAGCATGGATCTGATTTTTTCAAGCGTCTCGTCCTTACACATATGCCGGCGCACCACCTCTACAGGGATCTCTTCAACCAGTTCTCCCTCTCTTGTGACCTTGGTCACCAGTCTGGGGGCGACCATACATCCTCCGTTAGCTATACCGTTATAGAATGCCAAAGTGTTGATGACCGGCAGTTGAGTATTGTATCCTGTCGACATCCACGGCAGCCGCGTCGCATCCCAATAACCGTCACGCCTTATGACAGGAGCGGCCGTTCCTGTAAGTTGCATACCGAAATGGGTATTGATACCGGTCTTGTAGATTCCATCCACAAAGTCCTCAGGATGTTCAGAAAAAGCTCCGTATATCAGTTTTGAAGTACCTATGTTACTTGAGAAGGCAATGATATGCGGCACATCCAACCAACCGTATCTGTGTGAGTCAGTCATCCTGGCTCCTCCATACCCATGGTATTCACCCATCTCACAGTAAACACTGTCAGTGATGGATATCTTGCCGGCATCAAGTGCCACCATCATAGAAACCGTCTTGAATGTGGAACCCGGCTCATATATCTCCTTGACGGCATTATTCTGAATCTCACTGAATTCTCCCGGCCCTGTCTTGGTAAGGCTGGCCATTGCCTTTATATCGCCCGTGGGGACTTCCATCAGCACCACAATTCCTGAAACAGCGGTACTGTGACTGTTCATTACATTTCGGAGGGCGACCTCGGCTATGTCCTGCATATCCACGTTGATGGTAGTATGCACGTCACAACCGTCAATCTGAGGGATGTCGGCCACCATACGGGTTATATTCTGCACCTTCTCCTGATGACCACGTCCCGGAACGCCGCGAAGTAGTGAATCAAACGAGAGTTCCAATCCGTTCTTGGCAGAATCCTTGGCCTCATACATGCTTCCGATAGTACGTGCTGCCAATGATCCGAACGGCTTCTGACGTGAAATCTTGGATTCGGCACTGAAAAACCACCACTCGAATCTGGGATTTACCCAAACCGTCCTTGACAAGGATTTGTACTGGTTATAAGATATGGGATAAGAGTTTCTGGAAACACCCGGAAGAAGAGTCCATGAATGCGATTTGGATTCATAACCTTTCCGGTAATGATCCAGGAACTCCTGAATCTGATATTTGGGGAAAATCTCATGCATCTGACGCGCAAACTCCACCACATGCCGTTCATACAGTGTATCCTTGCGCATCTGGTCCTTCTCAGCCCGCTGGGGATTCTTTTCTGAAGTCTTGAAATCCAGGAAAATCCTGTATTGTTTCATACTGCTGGCCAGGAGCAGCCCCTCATCACTCAGGATATTGCCGCGACGTGCCTCAATCACACGGTTGGGAGGGGTCAGGTTTGCAGACACCTCATGCCAGTACTGCCGTTCACCAAACATTACGATCGCCATCTTGATGACAACCAATACCCCCCACAGGGACATGAGCAGGTACAGGGTGACGAATTTGCGCGACACCCTTTTCTTCTCCTGACTGCCTTTGTTCTCCCTGTCTGCCATACTGCTCATTTCTTTATGACATAAGGCGGCTCGGTCATAGGCTGAAGCCCCGATCCGTTCCTGGTTACAACACTCTCTATGTATGAAGGCTTGCTTTTGGCCGATACGTCGCTTGTGGTATTCAATGTCTGATATTCCATATCCACGAGGTCCCGTTTCAGTTTTTCGGCATAAGCCTGATCTCGCTGATAGGCATAGCGGTTTCCGATATAGATTATCACGAAAGCCAGTATCTCCAGCAACAACCAGATGTTGCGGTGAATGAAATCAGGCAGGGACTGCATGAATCCCTTCCTCTTTCCGGCTGTCTTATTGGTCTTAACCCCTTCCATATCAGACTCTTTCTGCTATTCTCAACTTTGCGCTGCGGGAACGCGGATTTGCTGCCAGTTCAGCGGCATCGGGGATAACCGGTTTCCCGATAGCCTTCATCGGCACATTACGGTTTCCGTAGAAATCGGTCTTTATTTCGCCCTCTATGTTTCCGCTCCTGATCAGGTTCTTCACCATACGGTCCTCTATTGAATGATACGTTATCACCACCAGGCGCCCTCCCTTTTCAAGCAGCCCGACTGCACCGGTAAGCATCTCACGCAAGGCATCCACCTCATGGTTCACCTCCATGCGCAAGGCCTGAAACAGTTTTGCGGTATCCTTTTTCTCTCGTTCACGGCCAATAACCGGACGAATGGCATCCAGCAACTGGGTGACACTTTCCAGACGTCTGTTGCTCCGTGCGCGCCCTATGGCTGAAGCTATCTGACGACCGTTCTGCAACTCTCCGTACAGCCAGAACAGTTGCGCAAGTTTCTCCTCGGGATAGTCATTCAGCACATCCGATGCCTTGATTCCCTCTTTCTGGTTCATGCGCATGTCTATAGGCCCCTCAAAACGGAATGAGAATCCGCGTGTACTGTCGTCAAAGTGGTGCCACGAAACACCCAGATCCGCCAATATCCCGTTCACCTTGTCATGACCGTACCAGCGCAAGAAATTGGTCATATACCGGAAATTGGAGTATACAAACGTGAACCTGCTGTCCCTGATTATGTTGTTCATGGCGTCTGCATCCTGGTCAAAGCCATACAGATGACCTTTAGGACTGAGTCTGGACACTATTTCGCGAGAGTGGCCGCCACCTCCGAATGTGGCATCCACATAGACCCCGTCAGGGTCTGTAACAAGCCCTTCTACGCTTTGTCCCAGAAGGACCGGCACATGATATGTCCCGATTGTGTCCACTTATGTGTTATGTATGTAATCTGTATCACTCAATCATGAATTTTCGTAGACTATCAGCAAACTCGCTGTCGCTCATGAACGGTTGCTGGCCGTTTGCTGCGGCTACATCGGGATTCCAGATCTCTATTGTCTGCTCCATACCCACAAACAGGGCATCCTGCCTTATCCCGACCTTATCGAGCAGTGCCTGAGGCAGCAGCAGACGGCCGTTGCTGTCCAGTTGCACCTCCTGAGCCTCCGACACCAGTTTGCGGTATACCATCTGCTGGTTTCCGTCAAACCTGTTGAGTCTGGCACGAACACCTGCAATCTCCTGTTGCCACTGTGATGCAGGATAAACCACAAGACAGTTCTCAAAGTAATCCTTGCGGACCACCAGAGTCTGCTCTGCCGCCTGTTGCAGGAGATGGCGGAAAGCCGCAGGCATGAACGCCCTGTTCTTGGCATCCAGCCTGACCGGAAACTGTCCTATGAAGCTCATTCTTTTGATGATAATCGTTATTCGGTTTCAAAGTTATATCTTTTTACTCCACTTCCACCCACTTTTCCCCACTTTTTATTTAAAAAAGTTTTTAACCGGCTGTTGATAACTCAGAAGGCTGTTAATCAAAAAGTTGGCCTGGACTGGTTAAAGCACCGGTTCAGGCCAAATATATAATCTGTTGAAAACTACATTTTAGGGTCAGACCCCTTTGCTTCCAGGAGACTTTGATCAAATGTCGTTTTTTGTGCGACACAAAGGGGTCAGACCCTTTGTGCGGCTAGTATCTGTTCTGCTCTTTGGAGGGCCAGGTTGATGTGGCTGCAGATATTCTCCTTACCTACCACCTCATCCATTCCGGCATCCTCGATAACCTTCATCACCTTGGGATTGACGCCGCTCAGAACGACTTTTACACCCATCTGAGCGCACATCCTGCACATGTTTGAAAGGTTGTGAACGCCGGTGGAGTCAATGAACGGAACCTTACGCATACGTATTATACGAACCTTGGCGCGGCCGCCCATATCACCCATCATCTCCTCGAACTTGTTACCTATTCCAAAGAAATAAGGTCCGTTAATCTCATACACCTTAACTCCCTCGGGGATAGTGAGATGCTCCAGATTACCCTGCACATCAGAGTCAGCATTGGGGTCTATCTCATCGCTCAGCACTGATACGTTGGTGGTCTCGGCCATACGTTTCATGCAGAGCAGGCAGGCTATCAGCACACCCACCTCGATGGCAACGGTAAGGTCAAATATCACGGTCAGGAAGAATGTCACCAGCAGTACTATGATATCGGACTTGGGGTTTTTGAGAATGGCCCTGAAACTGCGCCACTCACTCATGTTGTATGATACGACCACCAGGATTCCTGCCAGGCAAGCCATCGGGATGAACTTAACCAGCGGCATAAGGAACAGGTAGATGAGAGCCAGTACAATGGCATGCGCAATGCCTGCCACCGGAGTGCGTCCGCCGTTGTTGATGTTGGTCATGGTCCGTGCTATTGCGCCTGTGGCAGGTATACCGCCTATCAGAGGCGATACCATATTGGCAATACCCTGCGCCACAAGTTCCTGGTTACTGTCATGACGGTCACCTATCACACCGTCGGCCACGGCAGCTGACAGTAATGACTCTATGGCGCCCAGCATTGCAATCACCATAGCGGGCTGTGCCAGACGGGTAATGCTCTCCCAGTTTATCCTGGGAACCTCAGCCTGCGGAAGTTCGGTAGATATTGAGAACCTGTCACCTATTGTCTCTATGCCCTCAACACCTACACTGCGCAGTATCAGGCATACTACCGTCATGATTATGATTGCCACCAGCGAACCCGGTATCTTGCGGCTTATCTTAGGCGTGAATACTATAATCAGTATACTGCTTACGCCTATAAGCAGGGACCACCAGCTAACGGTATCAAAATTACGGAAATAGACCACCCACTTATCGATGAAACCGGCCGGAACGCTCTCAATCTGCAGCCCGAACAGGTCTTTAATCTGGGTTGCGAATATCGTCAGCGCGATACCGCTTGTAAAACCCACCACTATAGGATAAGGAATGTACTTGATGATTGTTCCCAGATGAAGGATGCCCATAAGAATCAGGAATGCACCAGCCATGAATGTTGCTATGGCCAGTCCGCTCATTCCGTAATCCTGGATTATTCCGTAAACAATCACTATGAAAGCTCCGGTGGGTCCGCCTATCTGAACCTTACTGCCGCCAAAGAATGAGATAATGAAACCCGCAACGATAGCCGTAAGGATACCGGCCTCCGGGGTTGCTCCCGATGCGATACCGAACGCAATGGCAAGCGGCAGAGCCACTATACCTACTATTACACCTGCAAGCAGGTCCTGAACTAAAGTCTGTTTGTCATAACCGTTCCTGAGAGTTGAGAACAGTTTAGGTTGGAAACCTTTGATACTCATAAAAAATACATCATTATTGCCGATCCTTTACCGGCTTGTTTTTAACACTTTTCGTTTTCGGCCGCGAAATTACACAATTTCAGACCTCATTGTAACGCCACCGGCTTTAAGAGTTTGATATTATTACCCTATTATACATTTTTAACCCCGTTTGCAATCTCAAGGTATCAACAAGGAGCCTATTTTAGTGTCAGCATAGAAGGTCGGAAAAAGGATCACGAAAAAAGAGCGGTCGAAGGACCGCTCTTTTTCCGTGATCCTTAGCAGATTTGAACTGCTGACCTCTTGCCTGTCAAGCAAGCGCTCTAAACCAACTGAGCTAAAGGATCGGTTTCATTTAACCGGTGCAAAGGTATGCCAAATTCCCGAATCACACAATAGAAAGCCTCCTTCTGTTTGATTTTGAAAGAAAAAACGTATTTTTGGTGAAAGAAAAACAGTTCATACCTGTATATATTATCGAAAGAAGAAAAACCGATATATGAAAATAATCCACACGGCAGACTTGCATCTGGGGCAGATACTCTATCAGAATTATGACAGGGTTGACGAGCATGAGCATTTCTTCAGTCAGTTGTCAGAATGGTGCAAGTCCGAAAAACCGGATGCTTTGGTTGTGAGCGGTGATATCTATGACATACAGCAACCTTCTGCCAACACCCGCAAGTTCTTTACAGACCATTTTGTAAGACTGCATATGGAGAACCCTTCCATGAAGATTGTCATTACTGCAGGTAATCATGATTCGGCATCACGTATTCAGGCAGACAGTGCGGTGTGGGAATTTGCCAACGCCAAACTGGTCGGGCTGTCACCTTCGGTAGACCTGAATTGCGCCGAGGTGGGCTGGCAGGACTATTACATAGTATCATTGGATTGCGGATTTATCATTGCCTTGCCATATATGAGCAGTGACAGGAAAGAGCATATACAATCCATCCTGGACCGCGTGGCATCATTGAACACCGATGGCAAGCCTGTAGTTATGATGGCCCACTCGGCTGTGACCGGTCTTGATCCGGAAGGCCATGAAGTGGGCAATCTTAAACTTCAGGAGGTGGATCAGATGGGCACAGGCTATGACTACCTTGCCCTAGGCCACATTCACAAGCCTCAGACCATCGGCCATGCGGAGGATATGTTCAGGACCGATGTAACCTATCCTTCCGGAGCCATCCGTTACTCCGGAAGCGCACTGCATGTAAGTTGCGACGAGAAATATCCGCACTCCGTGAGCGTGGTTGAAATAAACAGGCACGGAGGTGATGTCCATATCCGGCAACTTGTCATTGATGAGTTGCGCCATTTCTCTGAACTCCCGCAGGACGGTTCTTCGTTCCGGACTTCGGATGAAGCCATAGCAGCCGTAACCCGGTTCTGTGAGCAGAACAGAAACGGATACATAAGACTAAGGATTGACCAGGAAGCCGACCTTCCCGCCAACTTCTGCCAGATGATATATGATGAACTGGCCAAGACCGCCGATGAGGTGCGATTCAACCCCAAGCACATCTGGACAGGAACGATATCTTCAGAAGGACAGAATCAGGAGACACAGGAGTTTGAAGTTGCCGAACTACAGCAGATGACAGATCCGGTCATCTTTATTGAAAAGACTGCAGATCAGTATCCGGACCTGAATATGGATGAGATACGTGAGGCTTTCATCATCGTAAGGGAAGAAATGGAAAGGATGAAGGAAGAGAAACGTAATTCGGAACAGGTCAGGGCTGACAGGAAAAAAGCCAGGCAACAGGATTCCGCACTGACGACAGTTATTAACGGACCTGAAAACTGAATTCTATGGAAATAAAGGAACTGCATCTCAGAAATATTGCATCTATAGAAAAGGCAGACATAGACTTTGCCAACGGACTTAACGACAGCATTACCGGAACGCCAGCCTCAGTATTCCTGATATCGGGCGATACCGGCGCCGGCAAAAGCGTAGTGCTGGACGGCATATCCATGGCTTTGTTCAAGAAAACGCCACGTGTTGAAGGAGTATCCGAGACCAACAACAATGAATATACTGACAATGAGGGTGAAACAATACGCATTGCCAGCATAGAGCAGTACACCCGTCTGGGTATCTCACACAAGGATGATTGCTACAGTGAGGTGGTATTCAATGGTAACGACGGAGTGAATTACAGGGCCAGGCTCACTTTGGGATTCACTTTGGGCAACACTGACAAACAGACGGGAAAACGCCCCCTGAAACACAGTAAGCCCAAATGGGAGGTCAAGATAGGCGATGCCGATTGGACAACAGACAGCGTTGCCGAAACCATTGAGAAAGCCATCGGGCTCAATTACGATCAGTTCGGACGTATGGCTATGCTTGCCCAGGGACAGTTTGCCACCTTCCTGACAGGAAAGAAAGAGGAGCGTGAAGAGATTCTGCAGCGGCTAACCAACACAGAACATTTCAACGACTACGGCCTGGCCATAAAGAATATTTATGACAGGGTAAAAACCGAAGTCAGGGTTATTCAGGCCCAATATAAAACCACTGCCGGATTTGTTCTCAAGGAAGAAAAGGTCAGTGAGTATGAACAGCAGCTCAAAGAAGCTTCATCCAAGCAGCAGGAGGTCAGAAAGGAACTGGATATCCTGAACAACAGGCTGCAACTTATAAGGACTGTAACCCAGAACCGTACAACCATCCAAGCTGCCGGTAAAGTTAAGGAGGAGACGGAAAGGATAAGAAATGGGGAGCAATATAAATCCTACAGGTCTCTGGTTGAGTTATGGGATGCCACCACAAACGAGCGTCAGTCACTCTTACTGCTCAAGAGAGCCCGTGAAGACCGCAAAAGGTCTGATGAGACCGAATCCAGGCTACTCTCCAGATTCAACACACTTTCGGCCGACCTTGCATTCCGCAGGCAAGAGCTCTCTGCATCGGCCGGTCTGGGGGATAAGGTCAATGACCTGAAAACGCAGATAGACACACTTTCTGAGGAAAACGACAGGATCAACATCAAACTCATAAACAGCAGGTTGGATGATATTGTCAGGAAGAGAACCGATCTTGAAAAGGTCAGGAACCTGTCACTTAGCCTGGAACAATACCGGACCCGGACAGAGCAATTAAAGAAAGAGATAAGTGATAACCTGCAGGTGATAACCTCAGAACAGGCTGTTACCGATGATGCTCAAGACAGATATGAAAAAGCCATGCAGGCGGCGCTTAAGGCCAGAACACGTCTGGCAAGTGTGGAGAGCAGTCTTAAAGACACCCTTAAGAACCTGCGCAAATCACTGGTAACAGAGAACATTGACATCTGCCCCCTTTGCGGCCAGCATCTTGATAACATATTGTCAGATGATGAATTCCGGGGTGTAGTTACACCATATGAGGAGGAGTGCAGTGAAGCAGATAAGATCAGTGCAGAAGCTCTCAAGGTCCTTAACTCCGCAAAGTCGGAACTGGAGAAACTCAAAGGCGCTCAAGACATAAGGACAAAACAACTGGCATCAATAGAATCCGATATCAAAAATGCCCACACCAACCTTCTGTCACTGGCGCCAAAGGTAGACATTGACACTACCCGCCCGATAGGTGAGCAGATCAACACTTTGTCTTCAGCACTCGATGAACAGGAAAGACTACTCAAAAAGGAGAGGCAGGCAGCAACCGAACTGCAGGGCAAGATCAGCACTCTTATGAGAGAAAAAGCCCAGGCAGACCGCCAGTATAACGAATACAAACTTTCTGCCCAGACCGTTACCGCCATTGAAGAGATCTGCAACGGAATTATTGCCAGATTCCCCGAATGGCAGTCTGACACCACGGCATGCAGTCTGAACAGCGGTGGCATCATTCAGGAATGGAACAGGCTTAGCACTGACGTCGGGTCGCTGGTAACCAGCCGTGATACCAGTGATAAGGCAATAAAACATAATGAGACAATTCTGAACGCCTATTACCGCAGCAGTGGTCTTGGGCAACAGGACCTTGAGAGGATTTCATCCCGACAGGCTGAAATAGAACAGGCAAGACGGTTCATCTCCGAAACCGATACCAAAGCCGAAAGACAGAACGGAATAATAGAGACAGCCCAGAAACTTGTTGATGATGCCATATCAAGACTTGGTTTATCTGCCGACGATGTATTTCCGGATTCATCAGTCATAGAACAGGAGAAGAAGGAAAAAGATGATCAGAACGCACGTTACCTGGGTCTGATAGCCACATGCAGGAAAGCGCTGGATGATAACAGTGAACACAAGAAGGAACTGGAGAAAGTAAAGGCAGAACTTGACTTGGCAGTTGCCGGATGCAGCAAATGGGAGAAACTGAACTCCTATTTCGGAGGCACACGTTTCAGGACCCTTGTCCAGTCTTATATATTGCGCCCGCTGCTGAACAATGCCAATATCTACCTTTCAAATATAACTGACCGGTATGCCCTCACATGCAGCCAGGATAATGAAAAGCTCTCCATCCTGGTCCTTGACCACTACAACAAAGACCAAGTCCGCAGTGCCACAGTCCTTTCGGGCGGCGAAAGGTTCATGATATCACTGGCGCTGTCACTGGCTCTGTCTTCACTTAACCGGCCTGACATGAACGTAGACATACTCTTTATTGACGAAGGTTTCGGTACTCTCGATGAGAAGAGTCTGGACAGTGTGATGGAAACGCTGGAGAAACTGCAGAACATCCCCGGCCAGGGTGGCCGTCGCGTAGGTATCATATCTCATCGGGAGGAACTGGAAGAACGGATTCCTGTCAAGATACAGGTTGTCAGAAAGGGGCAGGGACGGAGTGTTGTCATTTAACCCATGCTTACCGTCATCATCTCCGTGTTTCGTGGCGGATTCGAACCGCCGACCTCTTGCGTGTGAAGCAAGCGCTCTGAACCGGCTGAGCTAACGAAACGGTTGGCTATTCTTTAATTGCGCGGCAAAGATACTTCTTTTTTTACCAATACTCAAACTCACGCAATATAATCTCATCGGGCATACGGAAATCATTGTAAGTGCGGGCTTCGGTCCAGTTTCCGTTCTTGTCCGGAGCAAAATATTCAATATATGTGATTCTCTCTTCCGTTTTACCGTCAATTAAGGTAGTTACATGTTTTTCAATCACATTGAAGTCTTTATCCAGGATATTCTTTTCGACTGTCTTATTGCCGGTCAACGGTTCAATAGTGGTAACCTCAATGGGATGCCCCTTTCGGTCTGTAAGTGTGATACTCTCCTTCGTAACCTTTCCGTCTTCTGTCACTACAGACTTATGCCTGCGTCCTAAGCCGCTTTCACGGACTGTCATGCGGACAATGCGGCCGTCAATCTCCTTGTTGTATTCCAGAACTCCCCTGTTCTCAGAAACCAGACTCAGATGAGCGATGGTTCTTCCTCCCGCTCTCATGGCACTACGTATACATACTCCGTTCTCAAACAGGCTCTCCGCTTCTGACAGGATACGGCCGGCGCTATCCATCAGGGCAGAGCATATCTCATTCCCTTCAGTATCATAGACCGATGAAATCATTTTCATCACCGGAGTCCGGGGGTTGTTGGCAGCCCAGACTTCGGCCATAAGATGCTTGGTGGTAACTTTCTGGACACGTCCGTTCATCCCTCCGAATGGCGGAATCTTGTATCGGCCCGATCCGCATGACGTCAGAATAGCCAGACAGACAAACGCCGGTATCATGAGAAGATTGGTCTTTGATAATCTCATATTATGTTCTGTTTTTTCATTTCACTAACCGTAAGTTCCAACTCATCGTACCATTCCTGCCCAAAACGACGAATCAGAGGCTCCTTGAGGCATTTGTAAACCGGGATATGCTCCCTGTGTCCCTTGATGACCGCCGTCTGGCACACGTCCCACCGGTCATAGTTCAAGCCCCAGTAGGGACCGATTCTCTTTACACGGATGGGATACAGATGGCACGAAACGGGTTTCATGAAACCCACCTTACCCTCGCGATATGCCTTCTCAATGGCGCAGTAACAGCATCCGTTCTCATCGTAACAGGTGAATACGCAATCCTTACCGTTAACAATCTGTGTTACCAGTTCTCCCTCGGGATCGGGATAGGCTATACCCTTATCCTCTATTGCCTTAAGGGCATCGGCCGATAACATCGGGCTGATTACGGGCAGCAGCTGCTCTATTTGCGCTATCTCATCGGGAGTAACGGGAGCGCCCGCATCACCTTCCACACAGCAGGCGCCGTGACACTTCCTGAGGTCACAGCAGAACTCCTTGGTTATCACATCAAGTGACACTATCGTATCCTGAATCTGAAGCATTGCGCAAAATTAGTGAAATAATTGCTACCTTAGCCCCCAAATTCTGAAAGTATGATGTCAACCGTACTTATAGTCCTTGCAGTTATTCTGGGTATAATAGGAATAATCGGCAGCATCGTTCCCGGACTGCCCGGGCCGCCCCTGGGTTGGGCAGGCCTGCTGCTGGCGTACCTGAGCCATAAGTTGGGTGGAGCCGACATGTCAATCACGTTCCTGCTCATCTGGCTGGCCGTAACCATCATAGTGACCGTGCTTGATTACATCGTGCCGGCCAAATTCACCAAGCTGGCGGGCGGCACCAAGGCCGGTAGCCAGGGGGCGCTGATAGGTATGATCATAGGAATGTTCTTTACACCGATAGGCATGATTCCGTGCAGCCTTCTGGGTGCGTTCCTGGCCGAACTGTTCCAGTCCGACAAGAGTGCTGCAGAGGCTTTTAAATCATCTCTGGGCACTTTTGCAGGATTCCTGGTGGGCACAGGCATGAAACTGATAGTCACGGTTGCGATGACCTATTACATCCTTTTCTGAAAAAAAAGTTTAACTTTGCTTTTCCTTGGGGATATTATAACTAAAGAACATTACTTCTTAATTACACAATAAAAAATGAAAAAACAGATTCTTCTTGCAGCGGCTGTCATGATGTCGCTCACATGTTTTGCCCAGTTCCCGGGCGGTGGTGGTTTTCCTGGTGGCGGTTTCCCCGGCGGCGGTATGCCTCCTATGGGCGGTGGCGGATTCGGCGGTTTCGGCGGATTCGGCGGTCCTCAGGGCGGTGCCCAGGTTGAGTGCTCCGAGAAATTCACAGACATCAACTATGCCGGCGATGACGGTCAGGTATATCACATGCTTGACATTTATCTTCCCAAGGAGGTTAAGGATAAGTATCCCGTAGTTGTTCACATCTACGGCAGCGCATGGGGCAGCAACAGTTCAAAGGGTATGGCCGATTTAAACACAATAGGTCAGGCTCTTCTCAATGCCGGTTATGCAGTGGTTTGCCCCAACCACCGTTCAATTGCCGACGGCAAGTGGCCTGCTCAGGTCAACGACATCAAGGCCGTTATCCGCTTTATCCGCGCCAATGCCGATAAGTACAAATTTGACACATCATTCATAGCAACTTCCGGTTTCTCATCAGGCGGTCACCTGAGTGCCGTTACAGCTCTGTCAAACGGCGTGAAGGTTGCCAAGCGCGGCACAGCCGAGTATGACATCGAAGGCAACGTAGGCCCCTATACCAAGGAGTCGAGCATGGTCAACGCATTCTGCGACTGGTCCGGCCCCACAGAGCTTCTGCACATGGACTGCGGCAACGCCATGATATTCGGTGGTCCCGGTAACACCCCCGAGGAGCAGCTTATCGGCGCTCCCAAGGAGGGCAACGAGGATAAGTTCATGCTGCTGAGCGCCACCGGCTTCCTGGATAAGAACGATGTGGCCGGTTACATGTTCCACGGTGATTCAGATCCCATTGTAGCATCATGCGTAAGCCAGTACCTCTATGACGAGATGCAGAAGGCAGGCGTGGAGAGCTACATTGTACGCGTACCCGAGGGCAGTCACGGCGGTGCCGCCATGTACACCGAGGAGAACCTCAAGAAGATGGTTGACTTCCTGAACGCCCAGCGCGCCAAAACAAAGAAATAAGTCCTCCGGTCTTTAGACAACACATTGGGGACGGTTCTCCGCGCAACACATTGGGGACGGTTCTCCGCGTGATGGAATCATCACGATGAGAACCGTCCCCAATGTGTTGCGCGGAGAACCGTCCCCAATGTGTTTGTCCTGACTGACTTATTCTATCTCCCAGATTACAGCCTTATTGCCGTAAACATACCAGTTTCCATCATCATCAACGCTGATACCGGGCAGGTTTCTGATGTATTCATACACATCGCCCGAAGGATAATTCATTGAAATCCTGTCATCCTTCTCTTCGGCTATATCTATGGATCTGTTTTTGTAGATTATGATATAGGCCTTGGCTGACTTATATCTGTCCAGATCCTGTTCTTTTATAGACAATCGGCGCAACAACTCACTTCTTTGCCCTAACGTAAGACTATAGGGAGAATCTCCTCCAAACAGACTCTTGTCATCGATATTTGACAAAAGAGCCTTTAGGTTCACGTAATGGGTCATATGGCTTACCAACTGATCCTGATCACCTTCCAACAGTCTGGGTATAACAGTTCTCATACCCCTTATTTCACTGTTAAGAATGTTTTGAATTTTGATGGGCTCGTGACAGATGGTTCCCGATAGAGTGACGCCGTCATAATTAAAAGCATCCTTGGGTAGAGGAGGAAATATTATCTGGAAAGGCGTATCCACATTCTCCCCGTTGCGGTCAAACTCAGTGTCAACCGGGACTCCTTCATAACGTAAAGGTTTGACCTGCTTGCCGTCATGTAATGTGAGCACGAAATTGCTGCCCACATAACCTTTGAAAGTGTGAGGCTGACGGATTCTCATATTAAGATAAACTGTGGTCTCATTATCCGTAATGTCAATCCTTTCAATGGTCACTAAATCCTTACCCTCCTCATTCACATGTGTGGTCTGGAGAGCGGTACCGCATAATAACTTGATAGTTCTTGTATTTTCATAGTATGAAAGGTCATCGGATACCTGAAGTCCCTTGATTACCGTGGCATTGACATCCTTGTTGAATATATCCACAACCTTCACGTCATCAGGTATAGGCTCAAAATGCATGGTCTGCAGGTATATCCCGTCATCCGGGCTCCAGAAATACTCTTTCTCAAATCCCACCAGCCCTTCATTGCCTGTCTGCCTGTATCTCCTGCCTCCTGCAAGCAGCTCCATGGAGTTGAATCCGGTGAGCCACAAATCGGAATTCTGCCATGTCTGATATATTACGATAAGTTCATCAGGAGCCCTTACCACATCAGTGATGCCAAAGTCCTGCGTATTGGAATTGAAAAAAACCTTTGGGTTGTTTATGCAGGACCCCTTGTCTGTAAGATTCCTTATGAGCTGTTCCCTTTCCTTAAGCACGCGGGCTGCACTCATTCCAGGATACAACCCGGACCATTCGCTGCCCTGTGGTATGAGAACGATGCTCATTTGCGTAGCGTACCTTCTTGTCAGCAAAGAGACCTGGTTTATACCACGCTTCCATGCGGCACGGGCCATCTGCTCGGCATCGGTATATGGCATATCGACAGGATATATGGCAACACCGTGCCCGTCAAACATACCTATCCATTTCTTCATCAGCCCGATATCGCCTGTTATTGACAGGTTCCTGATGGGCGATTCATATTTCTTATCACTGTAATAAGCACCATACCTACTCCCGTTTTCATCATTATATTCATAACTGCCGCTCTCCCTGATCCGGCGGTTTTCGGCTTCAGAACGGGTGTTCAGTTCAAAACGGTACTGTCCGTTCCCCTCATCGTAAATACGGGCGCAACGGTACTCCGGCATATAGATCCTGTCCAGCATCTCATCATTATTGGCTATGGAAACCTTGATGCCTAATGCACTTATCTTCTCGGCAAGAGGTTGGGCATCGGCCAGCCCGTCAATATCATACATATATCTCAATGTGATGCGTGAGATACCCTTTTCCATGTTATTCTTAAGATAACCGGGCACCTGGTCCAGTTTCATATCGGCAGTCCCGGCATCATCTATCTTGACCTTGGCACTGCCTCCCTGGAATATCCAGACAACATGTTTCTCAAAAGGTCTTGGTGCAGGAATAGCCTTATCGTCTTTGCCTGCATTGGCGTCAAGCGACAGGAATAGTATAGCCACAACCGGAACGAACAATGCCTTGAGCCTGTTCCATTTATTTGACGCTTTCCTGTCCATCATGTCTATTCTCTCCTTCAGACTGGACTGCCTTAGCCAGTTGGTCATGCTCATGCCACGGCCCGATGCCACAGCACCCACCAGCATCCGTTTGTATTCACGGGCATCGGCCCCACTGTAAATCACTGCACGGTCAGCTTCAAACTCATGAATCAGCTCAAACTCTTTACGCTGCATGAAAGATATGGGGTTGAACCATTGGAAAGCTGTCACGATATCCGCCAAAAGCAAATCCAGGGAGTGTCCCCTATGGGCATGGAAAGATTCATGTTTCCATACGGAAGCATTTACGTTCTCAAGCCATTCCTGCGGCATCACAATGTATCCCATCCAGTTAAGGGGTTGAGGAATACGGCCCGACTCTATGACGTCACATCCGTCAGAACGGTCCGCATAACGGCCACCTTGTATTATACGCGCCATTGATACAATCGTCATGACCTTTCTTATCAGGATAACAGCAAAACCAATCCAGTATAACACGAACAGTATCAACAGCCAGATACTCCCTTGACCGTTTTCAGGTTTCCTGATATTGAAAAGCGGCAGGACAAATGACAGGACCGCAATTGTAATGAGTACAACGCGGTTGAAACCGTGGAAAGTCTCACGGCTCAAAAGCCAGCGGTACAAAAGAAAGAACACCGCCAGCAACACCGCCACCTTGACCTGATATAACAGGAATGCCACCATTAGCATATATTATTCTTTTTCAATCCGCTCTATAAGAGCCTTGAGTTCATCAACCGTAATTTTGTCATCCTTTACCAGCGCAGACACGGCATCAATATATGAGTTCTCAAAACAGTGAGACACTATACGGCCAATGGAGTTGTTGCTGTATTCATCCCTACCTATTATGGCACGGTACCTGTAGCCCATTCCCTCTTTCTCATGGCCCAGGAAACCGTTTGACTCAAGCAGGCGCACCTGAGTGGAAATGGTGTTCACATGAGGCTTGGGGTCCGGCATGCGCTCCCGGAGTTCACCAACTGTCATGGCGCCGTTCTGCCAGAACCACTCCATTATTATCTCCTCTTTTTTGCTAAGTCTTTTCATACAATGTTATTTATTAATGTTTCATTATGACCTATTCATCCGGCATATTAGGATCCCATACCGGGCGTATGCAATAACGACCCCGCCTGCCAACCACTGATTCCAGTTTAATGGATGGTCTGAAACCTTCTTCGGGCCTGCAGTTCAAAATATAAATCGCATTCCCTTCATCACATGTCCCGCTCCAGATACTTTCATATAACCTGAATCTGATATTGTTTCCATTGGAGCCGGTCACCTCAAAATAATCGACAACATCGTCAGTTTCCACTTGTCTGTAAGCATTATCCTGATAATTATAGACATAGTGATAGTGTTTATGATATAGAGTCTTTTTGCTGCTTAATGTGCAATTCTCTATAAGTTCCTCCAGATCCGCCTTGGTAGGCATTCTCCATTTGCCGCCATATCTCTTATGTGCCGCATCGTATTCCGTTCCGCTTATCTCATTCCCCAGATCCAGATAGTTGCCCTGGGCATCCACATGTTCGTAGCGTACATCGGTAATCTCATATTTAGCGGTTTTGGCATCTATATATATTACCATCTCCTGTGATGATCCCCAATAGAATAACGGTGACCTATCAAAAGTAGAAGCAAAATCATAATCGCCCAGACTGAATCCTGCCCATCTGATACCACTGGGTAAACCCAGGTCAATTGCGGTATCCATCAGGTCCTTGGTGGTGAAAGACGTTTCAGGTCCGTAAATCCAATCAGACATGCCGTTTTTGGTAGGATATCTCATATACAGACGGCAATAGTATTTCTGATTTGACTTGATATATTTAAGTTCAACCCTTACGGTCCCCTTGAATTTGTCCGAATATGGGAACAATATGGAACCATCCGTCTTGCCATCGGCAGTCTCCGAAAGCAGGACACCCATCTCACAGTATTCGGCATCCTTTGCATCCATAGTCAGACGGACCTTTGCCAAGGCGTCAACGTAATGGATGCTGTCCATCTTGACTGCTTCAATACCAGGCTCAAATGTAAGTGTCCTGAATGTATGTACGGCACTTATCTCACGCTTCTTGTTGTCCTTGTCAATAGAAAACAGGCAGAACATGTATTCAGTGTCAGGAATCAGACCGCCTATAGTACCGGAATAAGAGTCGCTGTTCATCTTTCCCTTGTCAAATACCTTGCATTCGGGGTTGTCATTACCTTCTTTCCACTGCTTGAACATGTTTTCCGCATTGTCTGATTTCTCGCAATACAGGATTCCACTCTTGCCAAGTGCAAGGTCATACTTGGATATACCGCTGAACGAGCCGGTTACAGTGGCTGTAAAGAAAGTAGTCGAGATATTGCCGGCAATGATTGCATCCGGTTCCTCTATGACGGGATCAGAAGACCCGTCACCACAGGATGACAACATAACAGATATTGCCAATCCATAGAAAACACTTGTTAAAAGATTGATTCTCATATCATTTAATAATTAATCCGATTATCGACTGTAAAAAACATTATTTCTTTGGCAAATATACAACTATTGTTTATAGTTGACGCGCGATGTATACAAAAAAAGTGGACTCTGAAGGTCGGAAAAAGCATTCTAAACCAACTGAGCTAAAGATCAGTACTTTGCCAAAGGCGTGGCAAAGAGAATACTATTTTATTGCATCTGCAAGGGATTCCAACGCAGGGATATCAGACTGTTTCATTCGGCTCCTGATGGTGACCATGGGCTCAACTATCTCGATGCCTGCCATAGATGAGAGCATATCCTTCATTACGCGACCGGCCGAAGGAGCCCACGACCCGTTCTCAATGATTCCCACCTTGCGGTTGCAGAATCCCTTGATCTGGAGCCGGTGCAGGAACTCAAACATTGGTGTAAACACGCCTGCATCATATGATGAAGCAGCCAGCACAAGAGTGGAGTGACGGAAAGCATCCTCAACGTTCTCGGCAAAATCCGAGCGGCAAAGGTCACTTACCACAACGCGCTCAGCACCCTTGGCACGCAGAATCTCAGCCAGTTTCTCGGCCGCAGCCATAGTGCCGCCATGGATTGATGCACAAGCAATGAAAATGCCCGGAGTCTCAACAGCGTAGTTGCTCCATATATTATAGAGGTCTATATACTCGGAAAGGTTGTCCTCAAGGATAGGACCGTGAAGAGGACGTATGGTCTTGACGGCCAGTTGAGCCGTTTTGCCCAGCAGGGTGCGTACCGGACTGCCGTACTTACCTACTATATTGAAATAGTAACGGCGTGCCTCGCAACTCCAGTCATCATCGTCGCGGCCATAGAATCCGCATTTGCCCAAGGCGCCGAACTTACCGAAAGCATCGGCACTGTAAAGAGCGCCGTCAGCCTCATCAAAAGAGACCACGACCTCGGGCCAGTGAACCATGGCAGCGCCGATAAAGCGCAGCTTGTGCTCACCCAGTTCCAGTTCCGATCCCTCCTTTACGGCAAGGGTGCGGCCATCAGTCTGAATGCCCTCAAAAAACTGACCCAGCATCTGGATAGCCTTGGCACTGGCCACAAGGGTAAGTGCGGGATACTCCTTAAGAACCCACTCTATAAGGGCCGAATGGTCCGGCTCCATATGATGCACCACCAGATAGTCCGGCTGGCGGCCAGAAAGTGCCTCCTTAAGATTGGCCTTCCACTCATCGGCCTTGCGTGCATCGGCCGTATCCATGATGGCAACCTTGTCATCCAGTATCAGATATGAGTTGTAAGCCATGCCTTCGGGCACTATGTACTGGCTCTCAAAGAGGTCCAGGTCCAGATCATCAACTCCTATGTACTTAACCTTATCGTTCAGATTCCTGATCATATCCTTTTTATTTTATTGTTTAAGGCAAAGATAACTGTTTTACTTGGAATCAGGAAGCTTTGAAACCAGCTTGATCAGGACAGAACCCAGAATACCGGCAGACAGAGAACCCATAAGAATGGCTATCTTGCCGGCATTGCGCATCTCATCAACAGCAGCTGCATCCTGGAACGAGAGCGTATCAACGAATATTGACATAGTAAACCCGATACCACCCAGGCAGGCCACGGCAAAGAACATCGCCCAGCCGGCCTTGTCGGGCATCTCACACAGGCGGGACTTGATTGCCGCAAAACTGAACAGCGTAATACCAAGAGGCTTTCCCAACACCAGACCAAGGAATATACCCAATCCTACTCCACCGGTAATTCCTGCGGTATTGAAGATATTGAAATAGCTCAAATCAGGAATCTCCACACCGGCATTGGCCAATGCAAATATCGGCATGATTACAAAATTGACCCATGGCGACAACGCGTGCTCCACACGGTAGCTCATATCCAGAGATCCGTATGCTGTCTTATGGATACGGCGCAGTATATGGCGCTGGGGGCCATTGGGAAACATTGTCTCATCGTCAATCCGGTCAAAAGAGAGCAGTTTCTGGCTGAAGAATTTTATCTTATGAAGCACGTACGGCCTGTCAAAACGGGCCTTGGAGGGGATTATGAATGCCATAACCACACCCGACATAGTAGCATGGATACCGGAATAATAGAACAGCACCCACACTGTCACGGCCAGGACCAGATATACCCACACATGTTTCTGCCCGAAATGCTTGAAGAGCCAGGCCACAAAAATGACTATCACAGACAACCCCAGAAGCAGTAAATTGATGTGACCACCATAGAATAGCGCCACCACAAGGATTGCTATCAGGTCATCGGCAATGGCCAGTGCCGTAAGGAAAACCTTGAGCGATACCGGAACCCTGTCCCCCAGCACAGAGAGTATGCAGACCGCAAAGGCGATATCGGTTGCGGTAGGAATACCCCATCCCGATGCTGCAACCGTTCCGTGATTGACCAGAGTATAAATCAAGGCAGGCATTATCACACCGCCAAAAGCTGCAATTACCGGGAGCATGGCCTTCTTTACCGATGACAACTCTCCGTGAGCCACCTCACGCTTTATCTCAAGTCCTACCGTAAAGAAGAATACCACCATCAATACGTCATTGATGATTTTCTCAATTGTCATGCCATGAGGGAACAGCCAGTCCACCCTGCCGTCAGGGCTCTTGAAATGAATCTGGACACTGGTATCCAGGAATGCACGGTAATAAGTACTGATAACCGGCGTATTGGCCAGAATCATGGCCACAATCACGCAAAGCATCAACAGCACTCCCTGGAACCATGGCTGACGCGTAATCCGGTCTCTCTTACGGTTGAACTTAAGCATACTCTTGTTCCAGGTATAAATAGGAATCAGTTTCATTTTAATCTATTGGAAAAACTATAAAACACAAGACCGACGACCTTGTTACAGGCCGTCGGTGGATGTATGGAAATATATCTCTTACTTTACCAGAACCTTTCCGGTCATTTCGGCAGGTATGGGCAGCCCCATGATGGTAAGGATAGAGGGAGCCACATCGGCCAGAATACCGGACTCAACCCTGGCGTCCTTGCGCGGAGTTACGTAGATAACGGGAACCGGATTCAGGGAGTGAGCTGTATTGGGAGTGCCGTCCGGATTGAGTGCATTGTCTGCATTACCGTGGTCAGCAATGATGATAGCCTCATAATTATGGGACTTGGCAGCCTCGATTACATCATGCACGCAGGCATCGACAGCCACAACAGCCTTCTCAATAGCCTCATAGACGCCGGTATGACCAACCATATCGCCGTTGGCAAAGTTGACCACGATAAAATCATACTTGTCTGTGCCGATAGCCTCAACCAGCTTGTCACGTACTATGTAGGCGCTCATCTCAGGCTGCAGGTCATATGTGGCAACCTTTGGTGACGGAACCAGGATACGGTCCTCACCGTCAAACGGAAGCTCACGGCCACCGTTCAGGAAGAATGTTACATGAGCGTATTTCTCGGTCTCGGCTATATGAAGCTGCTTAAGCCCCTGTGATGATATGTACTCGCCCAGAGTATTGTTAACGTTCTCCTTGTCAAACAGGATGTGGACTCCGGTGAACGATGCATCATACGGAGTGAGGCAGTAGTACTGCAAGCCCGGAATGGTGTGCATACCCTCTGCGTCCATATCCTTTTGTGTCAGGACTATGGTAAGTTCCTTGGCGCGGTCATTGCGGAAGTTGAAGAAGATGATAGCGTCACCCTCCTCTATGCGGCTGTCATAAGCCTCGTTTACGATAGGCTTCATAAACTCATCGGTAACACCCTCTGCATAAGACTCCTCGACAGCCTTAACCATATCGGCAGCCTTACGGCCCTCACCGTTTACCAGCTGGTCATAAGCAATCTTGACACGTTCCCAGCGCTTGTCACGGTCCATTGCATAATAACGGCCAATTATAGTGGCAACCTTATCACCACGCTTTACAAGCTGCTCTATGAATCCCTTGCCGCTCTTGGGATCGGTGTCACGACCGTCCATGAAGCAGTGTACGTATGTTTTGTCAATACCGTACTCACGCGCTATGTCTGTAAGACAGAACAGATGTTCCAGTGAACTGTGAACGCCTCCGTCCGATACCAGACCCATCAGGTGCAGTTTCTTGCCGCTCTGTTTGGCATAGCTGTAAGCCGATACAATCTCCTTGTTCTGACGTATGCTGCCGTCTGCAATTGCGCGGTTAACCTTAACCAGGTCCTGATAAACCACGCGGCCGGCACCGATGTTGAGGTGACCTACCTCCGAGTTACCCATCTGGCCGTCGGGCAGACCTACGTTCTCACCGCTGGCAAGCAACTGTGCGTGAGGATAGTTGGCGTTCAGATAGTCCATATAGGGAGTGGGAGTGTTGTAAATCACATCGGCCTTGGAGCGGTTACCAATGCCCCAGCCGTCCAGAATCATAAGAAGTGCTTTCTGTTTCATATACAGTCTTTATTATACTCTTTTTTTCGGACCGCAAATTTACACAATTATTAGAATCTTAAGCATTTAAAAATGTGTAAAAAAGAACGGCCGCTATTCCAGAGGCCGCTCTTTTTATACCTTAAACCGTCAAACGGTTAAAAAGACAACACCTTATCAGTCCAGTGGCTCATACTCCGGTTCCTGCCTTCCTGAATTGAGCAAGATCATCTTAAGGATTTCTGTAAGGTCAAATTCCTCAACATCAACATGGAAAAGAGGAGCCAGGGTCTCTGCAAATGCAGAATTGAACTTTTCAGACATCCCATTGCCAAACCTTTCAAAATCAATCTTTCCGAAATACTCCAGGGCCGGAACGGTAATATCCTTGCCGTCCTGATCGTATGTATCTACAACAACGATGAGACCTGAATTGGCTAACGATGAAACTATCATGCCAAGCATATCTTCATCATCTGCCGGAACGTTATCAGATTTTTCAGGAGCCTGATAAGAAAATCTCAGCTTAGCCTGGGGATCCTTGTAACCCTTAAAGTAGACTCCGCAACTGAAGGCATTGTTCAAACTGTCAAGTAAAGCAGGCATATCTTCCGGACCGGCACTCATTATAGGCATCACAGTCATTACGGGGTTCTTGGTAAACTTGGCTTTGACAGAAGCATCTTCACCCAGACGGACATCAGCACCTAAACCTTTTATATTATTCATTGCCAACAACATCAGACTTGAACTGTTTGCATAGTCCAGATCATTATTCAGGACTGCGTTCACATGAACATCGGCGCCAAGAATCTCATAGCCTTTCACCTTTGCTGCGACACCTAAATCGAGTCCGCTGTTGTCTGTATATGAAACCTTACCGAGATATGAGCAGTCTCCAACGGTAAGTTCACCGTTCATATTCAGTTTGCTGCCATTCAAGGTAACAGACTCAACCTGGAACTGTTCATTGTCAGCCATACGTCTTACGGCCTTGATAAGATAGTCGGTAGAGATATTGAGGTCAGCGCCTATCACAGTCTCTCCATCAATCGCTACAGCAAAGCTTACCAATGAAGGCAGGTTGACGTTGAGGGTTTCGTTAACTTCACCTGCTTCGGTTGTCAACTCCACAGCGCCTGTCTTTCCGAATGAAACCTTAAGGGAAGAGCTTAATACATGAGAGTCAGCAGAGGTGACGTTAATGATGAAACGGTCTGTATTATGATTGATATTCTTTACCATTGCCAGCATTACGGTATCACCGAGGCCTGTAACAGATTCCTCCAGGGCCAGATCAACACCAAAATACAGTTCATCCGGATTCAGGTCGGAAATGTTCTTCACATCTCTTAATGCACCTATCTTACGTGCAGCCAGTTCATCTTTCAGTAACTGGGCATAGGTTGTATCAACATTCAATTGATGCCCTGCAAAACTATAAACCAAAGTACGTACTCTCTGGGCAAGACTCTCAAATTCAACCTGGTCACCGGCCTTAATTAATGCATCAGACAATATGTCCTGCTGATCCTGCATGGAAAGATAAGAGCCTTTTTCCCTTTTATCATCTTTCTTTTCGTCATCATCCTTATCACAGGAGACAAATGCGAAAGCACCTATAGTCAGTGCCAAAACGCTAAAAAACAATCTTTTCATAATCTTATTTTAAGTAAAAACAATTTTGACAAAATTACTCATTTATACTTCATGTTGTCGTTTCAACTGCAAAAAAAATGGTTAAAACATACCTTTAACACGTTCTATACCAGTTATCAGAGCATCAATTTCGGCTTTTGTATTGTAGAACGCCAGCGATGCACGTACTGTGCCGGGAATACCGAATCGGTCCATAAGAGGCTCTGCGCAATGGTGCCCTGTGCGTACCGCGATACCCAGACGGTCAAGCAGTGTTCCCATATCAGAAGGATGAATATCACCGACAAGAAAAGATATAACTGCGCTGCGTCCTGTAGCGTTTCCTATGATATGCATCCCGGGAATGGCATTCAGCCTCTCCAGTGCGTAAGCACACAACCCTCTCTCATAAGCGGCGATCTCATCCATTCCTATGGCATCAACATAATCCAGAGCCGATGCAAGTGCAATCGAACCCACGTAATCTGGCGTGCCGGCCTCAAACTTATAGGGAAGCTCATTATAAGTGGTTTTCTCAAATGTGACACGCTTTATCATCTCTCCACCTCCCTGATACGGAGGCATCTGTTCCAGCAGCTCCTTACGGCCATAGAGAACACCAATGCCTGTAGGACCGTAAATCTTGTGTCCGCTGAAAGCATAGAAATCAGCTCCAAGTTTCTGAACGTCCACTCTGATATGAGGAACTGACTGCGCACCGTCAACAGCCACCGGAACCCCATGCGAATGGGCTATGCCTATTATCTCGGATATAGGATTCACACTACCCAAAACATTGGAAACGTGTGTTATGCTTACAAGTTTGGTATGATTTGAAAAAAGAGCCCTGAAAGCATCCAAATCAAGTTCCCCGCAGTCAGTTACAGGAATGGTTTTTATCCTGAAACCGTATCTGCCGGCCTGAATCTGCCATGGAACGATGTTGCTGTGATGCTCCATCCCGGATATGATAACCTCATCACCCTCCTTGAGGAATGCCTGGGTAAACGAACTCGCCAGCAGATTAATGCTCTCGGTAGTGCCACGGGTAAAGATTATCTCCTCCACGCTGCCAGCTCCGATAAACTGACGCACCCTCTCACGGGCAGCCTCCATCATATCGGTTGCCTGCTGCGACAGGAAATGTATGCCACGATGAACGTTGGCGTTAACATTGCAGTATGCCTCACTGATGGCATCAATGACGCACTGAGGCTTCTGGGTGGTTGCGGCGTTGTCCAGATAAACCAACGGTTTACCGTAAACCTCACGTCCCAGAATGGGGAAATCCTTACGTATCTTCTCTACATCTATCATATTCATCGGCATGCACGGCAGCCTTCACATTGTGTAAGTTCACCGCGGAAACGTTTCTCTACCAGTCTGTTAAGGCGGTCACGGAGCGGCTCCAGTGAAACGCGTCCTATAACCTCACCCACAAACGCCTGCATAAGCATCATGCGGGCCTCGGACTCAGGTATTCCGCGCTGACGCATATAGAACATTGCCTTATCATCCAACTGACCTACTGTGGCACCGTGTGAACACTTCACGTCATCGGCATAAATCTCAAGTTGGGGCTGAGTGAACATTCGGGCCTCACGGGTAAGGCATATATTACGGTTAGTCTGCTGCGACTCTGTATGCTGAGCTCCGTGGCGGACAAGTACCTTGCCTGCGAATGCCCCGCTCGCGCTGTCGTCAAGTACGTATTTGAACAGCTCGTTGCTTGTACAATCCGACACCCGATGGTCCACAAACGTCATATTATCAACATGTTGCTTCTTGTCTATAGTTGCTATTCCGTTCAGTGAAAGCCTTGAGCCACGTCCTGAAAAAGTTGACAGGACTGTATTACGGGTCTGTCCGTTGTGCAGAGTAACGTAATCAATCTCCACGTTACTGTCAGCCTCCTGATTAACATAAAGCTCTGATATACGCCTGTTTGCGTAATGAGTCTCCTCCAGGTCATATAGCTCAAGCATGGACCCCTCGCCGGCGAACACCTCCGCCACTTGAATCGTAAGATATTGATTCGCTGCCAGCGCATGGTCACATAGAAGCAGTTTTGCCTGCGATTCACGCCCCAACACTACCAGAATCCTGCGGTTTACCATAAGGTCAACCTTAGAGCTAAGCAGTGTGATAAGCTGCAACGGTTTTTCAATGACAACACCATCGGGAACATAAAGCAGGAACCCATCCTGTGCAAAGAGGGTGTTGACGGCTGCTATTCCGGGTTTCTCCATATCGGCAAGTCTGCCGTAAAACTTTTCCACCAGCTCGGGATGGTTTATGGCAGCCTCTCTGAGGCTACCGGCAAACACACCGTCCGGAAGGGAGTTTCTGGAAGCCGTATCAGAACTTGCAAAAGTATCATTTGCCAGAAAATACAGCTGTGTGCTCAGGTTGGGCACGCTGCACTTAAAAGCCTGCGCCAGGTCTACTGGCATATCCAGACGCGCCAGGTTCATACCCCAGTCAGGCTCAAACCACGCCGATACATCAGTATGCAGATACTCTTCAAGACCTTTGTGGGGTAATCCATACCGTTCAAGGCACTTAAGGGCTGCATCACGCACGGAGTTCATGACACCTGCTGATCCGCGCTCCACCAGAGCCCTGTTATCCTGGAATAACTCTATATAATTCTGCGCCGGGTTCATCTCTGAGAATCCTCAAATTCCTTAATAACCCAGTCATAGCCACGCTCCTCAAGCTCCAGTGCCAACTCTGGGCCGGCAGTCTTGATGATACGTCCCTGATAGAGCACATGTACCACATCGGGCTTGATATAATCCAGCAGACGCTGATAGTGGGTGATGACTATCACCGATGTCTCCGGACTCTTAAGACGGTTTACCCCGTCTGCCACTATACGCAGGGCGTCAATGTCAAGACCGGAGTCCGTCTCGTCAAGTATGCTGAGTGACGGCTCAAGCATGGCCATCTGGAATATCTCATTGCGCTTCTTCTCGCCGCCGCTGAAGCCCTCGTTGACCGAGCGGTTCATGAACTTTGCGTCAAGTTTGACCAGATCCCTCTTCTCCTTGATGAGCTTAAGGAAATCGGTGGGAGCCATGGCAGGCAGACCCAGATACTTGCGTTTCTCGTTTATGGCGGTACGCATAAAGTTGGTCATGCTCACCCCAGGTATCTCAACCGGATACTGGAATGACATGAAAAGCCCCTCGTGGCTGCGGTCCTCGGCCGGCATGTCCAGAAGGTTCTTACCCTTAAAGGTAACACGACCCTCGGTAACCTTATAGGAAGGATGTCCCACCAGCACATTGCTCATGGTACTCTTGCCCGATCCGTTGGGACCCATAATGGCATGAACCTCGCCGGCATTCACCTGGAGGTTTATTCCTTTCAATATCTCTTTGCCGTCTATTCCGGCATGAAGGTTTTCTATATTAAGCATCATAATTATCCAACCGTATTTTCAAGTGACACCGACAGCAGGCGCTGGGCTTCGACCGCAAACTCCATAGGCAGTTTGTTTAGCACCTCCTTGGCGTAACCGTTAACAATAAGGCCAATGGCCTGTTCCATGGGTATGCCGCGCTGGTTGCAGTAGAACAACTGGTCCTCGGATATCTTGGAGGTTGTTGCCTCATGCTCCACGATTGCAGTCTCGTTCTTTACATCCATATATGGGAATGTATGCGCTCCGCAGTCACTTCCCAAAAGCAGTGAGTCACACTGGCTGTAGTTGCGAGCTCCGTCGGCATGCTCGCCCACCTTAATAAGCCCGCGGTAAGAGTTCTGGCTGTGTCCGGCCGATATTCCCTTACTGATTACCGTACTCCTGGTGTTGCGTCCCAGATGTATCATCTTGGTACCTGTATCGGCCTGCTGCCAGTTATTTGTCAGCGCCACGGAATAGAACTCGCCCTGCGATCCGTCACCCTGCAGCACACAGCTGGGGTACTTCCAGGTAATGGCCGATCCGGTCTCTACCTGAGTCCAGGAGAGTTTGGCGTCCACACCCTTGACCAGTCCGCGCTTGGTAACAAAATTGTACACACCTCCCTTACCGTTCTCATCGCCCGGATACCAGTTCTGTACTGTGCTGTACTTGACCTCGGCGCGGTCCAGCACCACAATCTCAACGATAGCGGCATGCAGCTGGTTCTCATCGCGCATAGGTGCCGTGCAGCCCTCCAGATAGGATACGTAACTGTCGTCATCGGCCACAATCAGGGTACGCTCAAACTGACCTGTTCCGGCTGCGTTGATTCGGAAGTATGTAGACAGTTCCATGGGGCAGCGAACGCCCTTGGGAATATATACGAACGATCCGTCACTGAATACGGCACTGTTCAGTGCGGCAAAGAAATTGTCACGGTAATTGACCACGCTGCCCAGATACCGGCGTATCAGGTCAGGGTGATTCTTTACAGCTTCACCCATGGAGCAGAATATGATTCCTTTCTCGGCAAGGGTCTTCTTGAAGGTGGTCTTGACCGATACGGAGTCCATGACCGCATCAACAGCCACACCGCCGCTCAGCGCCAGACGCTCCTCCAGCGGAATGCCCAGCTTATCAAAAGTCTTCATAACCTGCGGATCAATCTCCTCCAGGCTTTTGGGACCCTCCTTCCTGACCGTGGGATCAGCGTAATATGATATGTTCTGGTAGTCTATTTCCGGGATATCCAGATGTGCCCAATGCGGCATCTCCATGGTAAGCCAGTGACGGTATGCCTTGAGACGGAACTCCAGCATCCAGTCGGGCTCGCCCTTACGCTCTGATATGAGACGGACCGTGTCCTCTGTAAGGCCACGGTCTATAATATCAGTGTTGACATCGGTAGTAAAACCATACCGATACTTCTCGGCACTGATCTCCCTGATCAGACTATTGTCCTGTTCAACAGTATTCAATTTGTTCAAACCTTTTTCTTGTCTGCGTTGTCGTGATCCTCAAATTCGGGTATCTCCGGAATCAGGTCTCCGGCGGTCTCCTGCACCTTGTTCCAGGTCCACTGAAGACAGAAACCGGTAAAATTGCTGACAGGCACATAAAGCTTGGATTGCTTGCGTTCAGCCTTATCCACCAGATTATCCTGCAATCCCGTTATAACCAGAAGTTTGATAAACAGTCCTATGATAAGCAGGAACTTGAATAGGCCGAATACACCTCCCAGCAGTCTGTCAACAAACCCCAGGCTGGCAGAATGGACCAGTTTGGAGAGCAGTTTTCCCAATAACCCGCAGACTATGGGAACCACCAGCAGAATGACTATAAAAGCCACAATGCAGGCCGTCTTGTCACTCATCTTGAGGAAGCCCTGCAGCAAATCGGCAAACGGCTTGTACAGAAGCGTTCCGCAAATTACGCCCAGAACAAGACCGCCCAGACTGAAAGCCTGCTGTATGACGCCTTTTATGAATCCGGCTACAAAACCTACGGCCATGATGGCAACAATTATCCAATCAAGTGTATTCATACTTCTTAAAGAGTCTGCTTAACCTCTATCTGGGTGAATGTCTCAATCATATCACCCTCCTTGATGTCATTGTACGATACCAGACTGATACCGCATTCCATACCGGCCTGAACCTCCTTAACATCATCCTTGAAACGCTTCAGTGCCTGGATATCACCGGTGTGGATAACAATACCGTCACGGATGACGCGGGCCTTGTCGGAGCGTGACACCTTACCTTCACGTACGCGGCAACCGGCAACCATACCAACCTTTGATATATGGAACACCTCCATAACCTCGACGGTTGATGTAACCTCCTCCTTGACCTTGGGTGCAAGCAGACCCTCCATGGCCGACTTGACCTCATCAATGGCATCATAGATGATTGAGTAGATACGTATGTCTACATCATTCTGCTCAGCCAGACGCTTGGCGGCTCCCGACGGACGCACGTCAAAACCTATGATGATGGCATTGGATGCAGATGCCAGGCTTACGTCACTCTCAGAGATTGCACCCACGGCCTTGTGTATCACATTGACCTGAATATTCGGGGTAGAGAGCTTGATGAGTGAATCACTCAGAGCCTCAACGGATCCGTCCACATCGGCCTTGACAATAAGGTTCAGCTCGTGGAAGTCGCCCATCTTGATACGGCGGCCAAGCTCATCCAGGGTAAGTGTCTGAGCTGTACGTACGCCCTGCTCACGCTGCAGCTGTTCACGCTTGCTTGTTATCTCACGGGCCTCACGCTCGCTGTCCACCACGTGGAAACTTACACCTGCCTGAGGAGCGCCGTTCAGACCCAGAATCAGTACAGGCTCTGAGGGTGCGGCCTGTTTCATCTTCTGGTTACGCTCATTGAACATGGCCTTTACCTTACCCCACGATGTTCCGGCTATAACGATGTCACCCATCTTTAGTGTACCGTTCGATACCAGCACGGTAGCCACGTAACCGCGGCCCTTGTCCAGGGACGACTCTATGATAGTACCCGTAGCCTTACGGTTGGGGTTTGCCTTGAGGTCAAGCATCTCGGCCTCAAGCAGCACCTTCTCCATAAGCTCGTTCACTCCTGTACCCTTCTTGGCCGATATGTCCTGGCTCTGGTACTTGCCTCCCCAGTCCTCGACCAGGAAGTTCATCTGTGCCAGTTCCTGTTTGATACGCTCGGGATCGGCAGCAGGTTTATCCACCTTATTTATAGCAAATACTATAGGAACGCCGGCTGCGGTGGCATGGGCGATAGCCTCCTTGGTCTGGGGCATCACGTTGTCATCGGCAGCAACGATGATGATGGCAATATCAGTAACCTGGGCACCGCGGGCACGCATGGCAGTGAATGCCTCATGACCCGGAGTATCCAGGAATGTGATGTGGCGGCCATCCTCAAGTTTTACGTTATAAGCACCGATATGCTGAGTTATTCCTCCGGCCTCACCTGCTATCACATTTGATTTGCGGATGTAGTCTAGCAAGGATGTCTTACCATGGTCAACATGACCCATCACAGTCACGATAGGTGCACGCGGAACAAGATCCTCCTCCTTGTCGGCTTCCTCAGTTATCTGCTGGGCGACCTCGGCACTTACAAAATCAGTGGTGAAGCCATACTCATCGGCTACTATATTTATGGTTTCGGCGTCAAGACGCTGGTTTATGGAAACCATTATACCTACGCTCATACAGGTTGCTATGACCTGTGTAACGGGTATATTCATCATAGTGGCAAGCTCATTGGCTGTTACAAACTCTGTAAGTTTAAGGACCTTGCTCTCGGCCTTTTCCTGCTCAAGAGCCTCCATCTGACGCTGCTGGACCTGTTCACGCTTGTCCTTGCGGTATTTTGAGGACTTACTCTTTCCCTTCTGGAACGATGAGAAGGTATCCCTGATCTGACGGTTGACATCCTCATTTGAGAAATCAGCCTTATCGGCCTTATTGAAGCGGTGGTCCTTATTGTTGCGTCCTCCGCCCTTGGCCTGTTCCTTGTTACGGCTTTCATTCTGTGACTGACTGTAATTGTCAGCCTTGGTGATATCCACCTTCTCTCCGCCTATGCGGACCCGGTTTTTCTTACGCGGAGCATCACCACCCTGTGATTTATCTCCCGGCTTCAGCTCCTTGATGAGCGACTCCTTAAACTGTTGGCGTTGCTGCTGTCGCTGCTGCTCCTTGGCCTCACGCTCCTTTTTCTTCTCCTCCTTGGACTTCTTCTTGGGACGGGTTGACTGGTTGATGGCTGACAAGTCAATCTTTCCGACAGTCTTGATTTTAAGACCGCCATTCTGTGGAGCCTCGATCTTGAATACCTCCTCTTCCTTTTCAGGTGATTCAGCCTTCGGTTCGGGAGACGGAGCAGATTGGGCTACGGGTGTTTGGGCCACCTCGGGCTCATCAGCCTTCACCACCTCCGGCTGGGGCTGAACAGCCTTAGGAGCAGGTTCGACGGGTTTGACCGGCTTGGGCTCGGCCACAGGGACCGGCTCAGGCTTCACCTCCGGTTTAACCTCAGGTTCAACGGGTTTGACCGGCTGTTCTGCCGGTTTTACGGGCTTCTCCGGTTTAGGTTGAGCCGCAGGTTTGGCTTTTTCCTTGGGGCTGACTGTCTCCACAGGAGCCTCTTCCTTGGATTCCGGTTTAGCAGTATCAAGATTGATCTTGCCAACTGTCTTGAACTTGATGACCGGCTCCTCGGGGATGACTGTCTCTATCATCTCCGGCTCTTTTTTGACAGGCTTGGCCGGTTTTTCCTCCTGAACCGGTTCCTCTGGCACTGCCTTACGGCTCATACGGTCCTGCAGAAAGCGTGTAGCCTCCTCACGCAGAGACTTATCCTGACTATACTCCGCCACCAACAGGTTATACTGCTCGTCTGTCAGTTTCTGGTTCAGGTCCTCGGTTATATCGGCAAAACCCTTCTTGTGCAGGAACTCCACCAAAGTTGAAACTCCCACATTCAATTCTCTCGTTGCTTTACTTATTCTTATCGCCATCTATAAAAATATCTATTCTAGAGACTGTTTGTTTTTACTTCTTGATAAACTTCCGGAACTCCTCCTCATCTTCAAACTCACGTGCCAGGATATCCAGGATATCATCAACCTGCTCCTCCTCAAGATCCACTGACTCAGTCAGTATCTCACGATCGGCACGCAGAACGGCCTTGGCTGTCTCAAATCCTGCATCGAGCAGTGCATCCACAACCCAATCCTCGATGTCTCCCCTGAAATCATCCAGGTAGATATCCTCTTCGGACTGTTCCTGTTCAAGTTCACGATATACGTCAATGGTATACTCAGTAAGCATGCTGGCCAGTTTAATGTTCAGACCGCTCTTACCGATAGCCAGTGAAACCTGATCCTGTTTGAGATAAACCTCTGCACGGCGGTTCTCTGTATCCAGATTAAGTTCTGATATCTTAGCCGGGCTCAAGGCGCGTTTGATGAATAGTTCAATGTTGGTTGTGTAGTTGATGACGTCAATATTCTCATTTCTGAGTTCACGTACTATACCGTGAATGCGGGAACCCTTGACACCTACGCAGGCACCTACGGGATCGATACGGTCATCATAAGACTCAACGGCAATCTTAGCCCTCTCGCCGGGTATACGGACAATCTTCTTGATTGTAATCAGGCCGTCGGCAATCTCGGGAACCTCCTGCTCCAGCAGACGCTGCAGGAACACCGGTGATGTGCGGCTCAGCATGATCTTGGGGTTGTTCACGTTGTCCACGCGGTCAACCACTGCACGAACGGTCTCACCCTTACGGAAGAAATCGCTTGGAATCTGGTCTGTCTTGGAGAGAAGCAACTCATTGCCCTCCTCATCCAGAAGCAGTATCTCCTTTTTCCATATCTGATAAACCTCACCCGATACGATTGTGCCTATCTTCTCAACATACTTGTTGTAAAGACTATCCTTCTCAAGTTCCAGAATCTTTGAAGCCAGAGTCTGACGAAGGTTCAGGATTGCTCTCCGGCCGAATTTGGAAAAGTCAACCTGCTCAGAAACCTCCTCGCCTACTTCAAAGTCCTCGTCAATCTGACGGGCTTCAGAAAGTGAAATCTGTGTGTTTGAATCCTCCAGGTCCTTGTCCTCGACCACGATGCGTGAACGCTGGATCTCGCAGTCACCCTTATCGGGGTTAACGATTACAGAGTAGTTCTCATCTGTTCCGAACATCTTTGAGATAACACTGCGGAAACTCTCCTCAAGGACTGAGACCAGCGTCATGCGGTCAATGTTCTTCAGCTCCTTGAACTCCTGAAAGGTATCGATCAATGAGACCGTCTCTTCTTTCTTAGTAGCCATTTTACTTTAAACTTATTACGTATTTTACATATTTCACTTCATCGTGGCCGAAAGGCATCTCCACCTCAACCGTCTTGGGGCGCTTGCTGCCCTCCACCTTCTCCTTACGGCTGGTACGGATGGTAAAACCCTTCTCATCGGCCGCGGTCAGGATTCCCTTGATTCTGGTGCCGTTCTTGGGCATAACCTCCACCTCCTGGCCTATATGATTGATATATTGCTGCAACACCTTGAACGGCTGGCCTATGCCGGCTGATCCAACCTCCAGTTCGTAATCTTCGACATCACGGTCCAGAGAAGACTCAATGAAACGGCTCAGGTCTACGCAATCATCAATCCATACGCCCTCTGCCTGATCTATCTCCACCACAATCCTATTGTCGGAGGTGACATCCACATCAACTAGAAAATAGCCTTCCTTTGTGTCCAACCATTTCTGTGCAATACCAATAACCTGCTGTTTGTCAATCATATATAAACTTACTTAAAGCCAATAAGCGATGTATGGCAACAAAAAAGAGGCCTAAGGGCCTCTCCACACATCATCTTATCGGGTGCAAAGATATAGTTTTTTGTCCTAACGGCCAAATAATAATTGAAAATTGAGAATTGGGAATTGAGAATTTATACTTAGAACCTGAGTTAAAAGCCCGCGATATAAAAAATCCCCGCGGTTTTCCGCGAGGATTTTTTCAATTCTCAATTCTCAATTCTCAATTCTCAATTAATACCCAAGGTAGCCAAGCATGCGTGCGGCATAACGGCGGCCAAGCTCACGTGAACCCCTCACGTTAAAGTGCAGATGATCACGGCCTGCCTCGCATCCGTATGCGGGAACAACCATTGCCTGCGGCAGAGTTTCCGGTAACTTGGCCATAACTTCATTGTGGGCAGCACATGCGCCGCGCTGGTCGGCAGGTACAACCTCACCTGAAAGCAGAGGTATTGAACCGGCCTCCAGACCAAGGTCAGCCAGAATGTCATCATACACCTTCTTTACGTTAGCAGGCCACTGGGGATCATTGGTGTTGGTCTCACCCTGATGAAGCAGTATACCCTTTATAACTCCGTCCTTCTGTGCCTTCTTGCAGAGCTCAATCAGACGATTGTAGGGGTTACCTCCGTATTCCTTGCAGATATTCTGCATCCAGCCGGCCTGCTTGGGAATATACTCCTCGCATTTATCCTTGTCAAACAGGTCAATGGAGCAACCTGCCACTGCCACCATAACAACACCTATCTTAACGTTCTCGGGCATATTCTGAACCATTGTACGGCCAAAATAGTCAGCAGGCGTAAGACCTGTATTGGGACGTGCCAGAGGCGGAACGGCAGTACGCCACTCTCCCATCTTGCTGTCCGGGAAATCAACTGCGTTCATAGTCACAAAGCGGGGGCTTACATTTTCCTTATCCTGCTGCTCAGGGCGTGGATTACCCTCCATGTTTGACTGACCAATGCAAATGTAAATGTGGAAATTGGGATCCGGCTGAGCCAGAACCTTAAACGGTGCCAACATCAAAGCTGCCATCAAAATGAGTCCTGTTCTTTTCATTTTTCTATTAGTAATATGATTAGTTGATACAATTTTCGGAATTTTATGTGACTTCTACAAGAAAAACGGGTAGCTTTGTATCAAAATCCGTCTTATGAAGAGAAAATCAATAAGAGCCAACAATACATTCCTGTGGGGTTCACTGGTGATGATAGTACTGGTGCTTGTTATAGTTGTACTTTTCCTTTATATGTCATTCACTTTCAAATGATTCAATCCGGAGATGCCAGGATTGAATCGTAACGCTTGCGGTCTCCAAGCAGATTGACCGCCTCATCCAGGAATCTGTCAGACCTCATGTTCAGCATCACGACACCGCGCTGATAATGATAGCGTACCACTATCTCCATAGCAATTACACGCTCCAAATCCTTACGGAACACATCCAGGTCATTCTTTAGGTCATATTGCAGCTTGCTCTCCAAAGACTTGAACTCTTCCTGTGCCTTATCGGCAAGGCCCTCGCGTTGGGCTATTTTCATAAGAGACTCCAATGCCTTTCCGCTATTGCTCTCATATTTGAAATCACTGTTGCAGACAAAATCCTTGAAAGCATTGTAATCTTCATCGGTAAGACTGAACTTGTCGGCAGATGCGATTGTCTCATGACGTGCACACCAGTCATTCACAAAATCAAACAGCACTACGTTCTGTGCTATGTAATAGAGTATATCAGGCAATGTATCCTGCTTACACTGGACATCAGGACGTATTCCGCCACCGTCTCGCACCGGACGGCCCGCTGCAGTATAGAAAACCTTGGTAAGGCTGTCCGGAATATGCTGAGCCTGACCTTTCTCATTGCGCGTTGAATAGTCTATCTCCTGAATACAACGGCCGCTGGGGATATAATACTTGGCAGTGGTAACCTTAAGAGTCCCGTTGAAAGGAAGCATACGGGTTGTCTGAACCAACCCCTTGCCGAACGTGCGCGTACCTATTATTACAGCACGGTCCAGGTCCTGAAGACTGCCGGCAACAATCTCTGATGCCGATGCCGACTGTTCATCGGTCAAGACCACCAACGGAATAGTCTCATCTATAGGGTTACGTTCTGTAATATAAGTCGATGCCGCCTGCGGAATCTTGCCACGCGTCTCTACCAGTTTGGTACCTTTGGGCACAAACATACCTACAATATTGACAGCCTCCTGAAGCAGGCCGCCGCCGTTGCCGCGAAGATCCAGGATTATTCCCTTGGCACCCTGATCCTTCAGTTCCACAAGGGCCTGCATCACGCTGCGTGAACTGTTCTCGGTAAACTGTTCCAACATGATATATCCGAAACCTTTCCACATTCCGTAATAAGGGACTGCCGGCAAAGAAATGACGCTTCGGACCAGTTTTATGCTCAACGAGTCAGGAACTCCTGCACGGCGTACTGTTATGGTCAGTTCCGATGAAGCTTCTCCGCGGAGATGGTCACTCACATAAGACGAGGCTTTCCCCTTCATGCTCTCACCGTCGATGCTGAGGATCTCATCGCCTGCCTTAAGTCCGTAACGTGCTGCGGGCATTCCTTCATAAGGTTCTTCTATATAAACGTAATCCCTGCCTGTATACTGGCGGATAATGGCTCCTATACCGGCGTATTTTCCGGTAGTCATCATCTTGAGGTCATTCATGTCCTTTTCCGGATAATACTCAGTATAGGGATCAATGCCGCTCAACATAGCCTTTATCCCCTTCTCTATTGTCTGGGACGGGCTGATGGTATCCACGTAATAACGGTCCAGTTCCGTAACTATCTCATGAAAAATCTCCAGATTCTTGGCCATCTCAAAATTATGGTCATCGGGCTGCTGTGCCTCCGAAAGCACAGGAGCTATCATCATTATGGCAAAAAGGGGCAACCCCCTGAATACTCTCTTCATAACAGGTCTGGTTCTGTAAATGGTTTCCGCGAAGATATATATTTTTGGTGTTACGACCGAATTTTTACTGTTACAACAGAATTTTTTGCCCGCAGATGTTGGATATTCCAAAAAAGGCGGTAAATTTGCACCGCGTTTGAGAGCAGTAATGCCTTGAATGTGGCAAAATGCTTCTTTAGCTCAGTTGGTTAGAGCATCTGACTGTTAATCAGGGGGTCCTAGGTTCAAGTCCTAGAAGGAGCGCAACAATCGGGTTCTTTTGGGAACTCGATTGTTTTTTATTTATAGGACTTTCACCTAGTCCCAACGGTCCTAGGTTTTTCGGCCCACAAGGGGCCTCAACAAGCTTCGCAGTCAAGTCCTAGAAGGAGCGCAACAATCGGGTTCTTTTGGGAACTCGATTGTTTTTTATTTATAGGAGGTTATTTTGGGAACTCGATTATTTTTTTTGTTATTTCTGCTTGTGTTCCATTTTTATTTGATACCTTTATGACACGATATTTATTTAACCCTAAAAAGGACAAATATGAGTTACAAAATTGAACAGATTGAGGGAATAGGAGCTGCATATGCAGCTAAGTTGGCAGCCGCCGGAATCAAGACCACAGATGATCTTCTGGCCAAATGCGCCGCAAAGAAAGGACGCGTCCAGATTGCCGAAGCAACAGGTATTTCACCAAAACTTATCCTTAAGTGGACCAACCACGCAGACCTGTTCCGCGTAAACGGAATAGCCGGTCAGTTTGCCGAGCTGCTTGAGGCCGCAGGTGTTGACACCATCAAGGAGTTCCGTCACAGGGTTCCCGCAAACCTCCAGCCCAAACTGGTAGCAGTTAACAATGAGAAGAACCTTTGCAACAGAGTTCCTTCGGTTGCAGAGATTGAGAAGATGATTGCCCAGGCCAAGCAGATGGAGCCCACCAAGATTACCTATTAATCTCTAAGGTACCATTTAGAGAACGGTTCTTTAAGCCCCTTTCAAACGGCTAAAAGAACCGTTCCTTTTTTTACCACTGCTTAACGGCGCGGTATCAGGATGCTCAACAGCACACAAATGCCTACAGCAAACGGATAGTACAGATATGGAATAATCTGCGTAGTGGCCAGACCGGTCAGGCCGGCTGCCATCAGAAGTTGGGCGCCATATGGTATGATACCCTGTACAAAACAACTGAAAATATCCATCAGGCTGGCGGCACGGCGCTTGGGTATCTGATACTTGTCCGATATGTCATTCACGATACTTCCCACAGTTATGATAGCTATCGTGTTGTTGGCGGTGCAGAAATTGGCAAGGCTTGTAAGGACACCTATGCCCAGTTCCGCTCCCATCCGTCCGTGTACGTGACGCGAGATACCCCTGATTATATACTCCAATCCGCCGTTATAGCGAATGATACCCAACATTCCGCCTGCCAAGAGAGTCACGATTATCAGGTCACCCATTCCTGCAATACCGCTGCCCATAGAGCCCAGGAAACCGTACCAGTCAAAAGAATCCGTTCCGAATCCGACCACCGCATTCAGCATTATGCCTATTACCAGCACCATCGTCACATCCAGTCCGAACAGTGCCAGAACTATTATTGAGATATAAGGAAGCAGTTTCAGCCACTCAATCGGACCTGTGTCTGAAGCATTGTCTATGCTCAGCCCTTTATAGATATAGATACCGGTTACAAACAGCACGGCAGGCAATACCAGCATAAAGTTTGCACGGAACTTGTCCTTCATGGCACATCCCACAGCCCGGGTTGCGGCAATTGTGGTATCCGATATGAACGACAGGTTGTCTCCAAAAAAGGATCCTCCCACAATCAGAGCCGCCATCATAGCCTGATTCAGACCTGTCTCGTCAGCGATGCCATTTGCTATCGGAACCAGAGCCACTATGGTGCCCACGCTTGTACCTATGGCCAATGACACGAAACAGGCAGTCAGGAATAGTCCAGCCAGCAATGTCTTGGCCGGCACGATACTGAGAGTAAAGTTAACGGTAGCCTCAACGGAACCTATCTCCTTGGCCGATCCGGCAAATGCTCCCGCCAGCATGAATATCCATACCATAAGCATGATATTCCAATGACCAGCGCTCTCGGAGAATATGCTGACCCTGTAAGTCAACTTGCCAGGTGTGATCACCACGGCATATACTGATGCCAACAAAAAAGCCGATGACACCGGGACCTTGTAAAAATCTGCCGCCAGAAGTGACGACAACAGATATACAACCAGAAAAACAAGAATGGGGCTCAAAGCCACGAACCCCGGCAAATAACCCTGATGCTTACTCATTCTCAAGAGTACTTTTCACCATATTTAAGCATGGCATCATTTATATACTTCTTGAAGTCTGTCTCATTGTTGCGGCGGCAGATAACCAGCACATCCTCGGTATCAACCACCAGAAACTCACTCAGGTCATCAATCACAACTAGTTTTTTCTCCTTGTTGCACAGGAACATGCTGTTGTTGCAGTTATAGACCTGATAGTTGTACATACCCAGCACATTACCGTCAGAATCCTTGGCACAATAATCATACAGGAGGTCCCAACTCTCTATGTCATTCCAGCGGAAATCTCCTATTGCCATGCACACCCTGTCCGTTTTCTCAAGAATCCCGTAATCTATCGATATATGCGGGAATGCCTCATATACCGAGTATAGAAGGCTGCGTCTCTCATCACGGTTGTGTTTGGTATCATAAATGCGGTTGAACTGTGATATCATCTCCGGCAGATGTGTCTTGGCAATCTCTATATAGGAGTTAACATTCCACATCAGGATTCCGGAGTTCCAATAGAATTCTCCGCTGTCTACAAATACTTTCGCAAATGACTCTTCGGGTTTCTCTGTAAATGTGCGGACGCTGTAGATTCCATCTTCTTTTTTCTCATCGATCTGGATATAACCGAAACGGGTTTCGGGGCGTGTTGGCCGTATTCCCACTGTCAGTATGCAGTCGTTGTCACTGACAAAAGACATTCCCCTTTCAATGACATCGATATACGGTTTCTCATCCTTTATAACAAGATCCGAAGGAACCACCAGAATATTCGCGTTGGGATTAATGTCACGGATATGATAAGATGCAAGAGTGATGCTCGGTGCAGTTCCTTTCATTACCGGCTCCCTTAAGACCTGCAACGGATTCAGGTCCGGCAACTGATTGCAAACATCCTCATAAAAGTCAAGGTTGGTTGAAACAATTATGTTTTCAGAAGGAAATATACGCCTCATCCTCTCAACTGTCTCCTTGAGTAAAGTATGACCGTTGTTATTGAAATCAAGGAACTGCTTGGGCATTCCTTTGCGGCTGAGAGGCCATAGTCTTGTGCCGAAACCACCTGCCAGCACAACGCAGAAATTATCTGACCCTAACATAGTATCCGGTATATATAAGTCTCTGCTACGAAGATATTGCTTATTTCATAACCTGCAAGCATTTGAACGATAAAAACGGCACATATCAAAAAAATCATTCCCTATCCCCGTTGTTTCATCAAATTGTTGTACCTTCGCGGCGGTTTTCACCAGCCCAGATGGCGGAATCGGTAGACGCGCTGGTCTCAAACACCAGTGGGGCGACCCGTGCCGGTTCGACCCCGGCTCTGGGTACAAGAAAAGGGAGGTTTTCGGACCTCCCTTTTCTTGTACCCAGAGCCGGGGCCGAACCCGTTCCTTATTTTAGTTCGCCACAGCGAACGCGCTCCCTATGGTCGCTTGGCGGCCCTCCGGGACCGCTCTCACCCTCCGGGTTCGCCACAATACGTTTTCTCGCTATAGCATACATGCCCAGCCAAACTTGCGGGCAATCTCAAGCAGGAGGTTGTGGTCACGTACGGGGATAACAACCGGAATTGTCTCACGCTGGTTGTCCCTTTTGGCAATATCGGCCATATCCAGGTCATAATTTGTCTGCATATTCATCCAGATATCAGCAGGTATATCAAACGACTTCTCAAGAGCAACAGCCATATTAAGTGAAATGCTGCGCTTACCGTTAATAGTTTCACTCAAGACAGAAGGCTTAATGCCTGTAGCCTCAGCAAGTTGTTTCTGAGTCATGCCACGCTCAATAAGTTCGTCCCTTATCATCTCCCCGGGATGTGTGGCCTCAAACGGGGTAATTCTTTTTTTACTCATAATGCTTTGAAATATCTGTCAATAATGCATTTACAACAATTCCACTCTCATCGGGTGAACTATGGAACAAAAGCCTGTACTGAGCATTGATCCATACCGCCTCAACATCTTTCAGGTCACCTTTCTTCTTTTCATAATGCAACGACTTAATAAGATAGAGATCCTCAATTCTACGAGCAGCCTTAAGATAGTTCACAGTTTTTACATAACGTTTAATGATATCTTCTGGAAGCCGTTTATATCTTTTATCAAGAGTAGTCCCGCTTGAATAAAGCTCTTCTAAAGCCGTTGAATCAAATTCAATATTCATAGTGTCAGATTCATATTTTGGTGCAAATATAACAATAACAAAATGAATAATTCACATTTTTGCGAATTTTTATCGGATTAGTTGGTAACAATTTGTAACCAACTCAAATGTAATTATCTGTATTACGGGCAGACGGGACGCACGGAATAACCGTAGAAACGGCGGTAGCATATGTTTGTGTAGATATTGGCGCTAAAGCCGAAAGTAAGGTAATTCGCATCACGCACTACGCTCTTGTTGATAGAACTGGACCAGTAGTAGCCTGAGGAAAAAATAGGGTCAAAATCCTTTTTGTTGTTATACTCGGTCACCGGGAGGAAAATGGAGCGGTCTGTGTAACCCTCCTTCTTACCAGTCACTTTGAAACCGGTCACTCCGCCAAACTCTGAGTTACCACTCTTATACCAGGTCCATGTGCAGTTTTCGCTGAGTTCAACGAATTCTTCATGGGTGGGCATTCGCCAACTTCCGCCCCACTTTACGTGGGCAACGTCATCCTCCGGATCAAGAGAGGTCTTTTTATCATCGCTATTGTATTTAGATAATTCACCCAAATGATTGAACTTATAGTTACTCCAAGTGTATTCGTCCTTGATCTCAACCTCACCCCATGCATAATGATCGCCGGCGTTTTCGGGCTTATCGGCCCCCACGTTACAGGTGGCCCATTTTACACTAAGCCCTAAGTCTACGTATTCATGCTGTATTACAGGTCCTCTGTTTGTATGTATTGTTCGGGGAATTCCCGGATCAGTGGTATTGATTGATATATCCAAATGATTCCAGCCAGCTATTTCTTTTATATCTTGTAATTCACGGGAATCCAAAGGTGCAAAATCCTCCCAACTTACTGGCGGTAAAGACTTGTCTTCCTCCATCCTGATTTCAAAGTAGGCCTTATCTATAGGGAGAACTATCTTTTCTTTACGATAATAGCTGAATTGAATCCTGTCCTTTGGATTAACCAGACTGAATGAGAATTCGCCCTTCAGATCAGTATAAGCATATGCTACTGCACGGCCTGCCGAATCCAGTTCTGTGATATATACTGCCATTAAAGGGCTGACGCTATCGGTAACAACTCCCTGAATAAGATCACCGGCCTTTGGCTTATCCTGCGCAAACACGGAGACAGAAGCTGCTTGTATAAGCAACATTACAGAAAGAACACAAAGGGGTCTGATCCTACTGTGTGCTTTATTTGAGGAGTTGCCAATCATCTTCAAGTTTGCTCTTATTTTTTTATTTGCGGTATCCCTTCTTAGTTTGCACATCAATCACGCCAGCCCATCCCTTCATGCCCCATACCGCTGTGGCGGATTCACCTTTAAGGACAGTCACAGTCTTTATCTTTCTGGCCTTGACTCCAAAAAGGCGCGCCAGCTCATCCTTTGAATATTCCGTTTTTGTAAGGTCAAAGCCTGCCCAGGCAGTAGAATCAGCAGTTACAATATTGCCGTCCAAGACAAGCAGAGGTTTATTGATAATAAGATGTTTTCCCGAACTGAATGCCACATCAACACCCTCATCCGAATCCATCTTTTCCATCAGAGAACGTACTGGAGGTCCGTATGCCAGATCACCTGATTCAAAAAGAATCTCATAACCGGCTACCTTCCCCGTCAGAGCTTCATCGACAAACTCCACATCAGAACCAATAATATCATCCAGATATTGTTCAGGGCTCCGCTCCATCTTAATTTCATAATACATCTTGTCAATAGGAAATTTAACCGTTTCATAGCCTATGATTGTAACATCAATCGAGTTTTCCGGATTGACAAGACGGAATGAGAATTTACCTTCAATGTCTGTAACGGAATGTGCAACTATCCGGTTCAGGGAATCCCTCTCACAGACATTGGCATACATCAGGGGACCTTTATCATCAGTTATTCTGCCGGAAATCATCTCACCCGCCTTCTGGGCCGATGCATGATTGCAGACAACTGACAACAATGAGAATGACACAAAGCATACCACCTTGCACCACCCCTTGGCCAACAAAACCTTTATTCTGCGTATTTTCATAACTGCGTTCGCTATCTGCAAGCAAAAGAAATTCTCAAATCAACTAACACCAAGCATTAGGCGTTGCAAAACTGTTGCAATCACTTTACGGCCTTATACTTCGCTGCCAGTCTGCACAGTACATCCAACTCCTCTATGAGTCTGGTTCGAAAACTGGTATCCTTCGGGGTACGGAAAAAGAGAGGTTTTTCGCCTCTCTTTTTTCGTACCCAGGCCGGGGCCGGACCCGTTCCTTATTTTAGTTCGGCCCAATACATATTCCGATTATGAAATCATCCGGGATGAATCCCCAATATCGGGAGTCAAAAGAATCCATGGAATTGTCACCCAAAGCAAAGTAATAGTCTCCCTGGAATGTATATTCAGTAACGTCCTCATCCAACGGAATGCCGGTTTCATATTCAATGACCTCACGGTAGAGTTCTTTCGAAAACTCATCAAGGGAGAGGGTCAGTCCTTTGGCCGGAACAGTCAGCGGCCCCCAGTTCTTTATGTTCCATTTATGGTGAACCAATGGGATTACATCATAACAGTCCATCATTATGAACAGGCTGTCAAACATCCAGCGCAGTTTCTCCTGCTCCGCTACAGAGCCGACAGGGCTGAGCGACCTGTCATTCCAGCAATGACCGTCCACTGTGCCGATTCTGTCTCCCGGGGTACCCAAAATCCGTTTGCAATAGACTTCATCCTGCTTAAATGATATGGTGTGGCTCCATTTATCCATCGGCATGTTGAACATGACTATATCGTCGGTGGCGATTTTACGCAAACCGGGAAGACGGAAAACGTGTTTTCTTTTACTCCGTTCCGAACCGATGACAATGCGCGCACCGTACAACAACTTGTTGACCGCTATCCTCTGACCGGGTTGTATCGAAGGTGCCATAGACGGGGTTGCCACTGTATACCAGTCAACAACCGCCATCTTTAACAAACCATATGAGAGTAATGCCATGGACAGCAAATAAACAGTTTTCTTTTCGCAGACTGACAGTCTGGACTTATTCTTCATTTGCAAGTTGTTTAATTATTTTATGGTATTCACGAGTGGTATTTGATGGAATCTTGGGTCTGAATGTATCAGCAAATGCATCTATTCTGTCCAGTTTCTCCCTATCTCCGGTCTGATGATAGAGTCGGGCTAGAAAGAGCAGCGGGGTCATCCTGTTGGGAACCATCAGAAAGGACCGGATATATGACTTTTCGGCCTCATCGTATTGTCCGTTTCTCAGATGATTGTTCCCCATCTCCTGCCAGAAGGCAGGATCACTGCTGCGGGAAGCACCCATAGACAATACGGAATCTGATTTATGATACTGTCCTGTCATGCTTAGCGACACCCCATATTCATAAACCATCGTAATGCTTGAAAGGTCCTTGTCAAAATAACTTTCACAACAGTCACATACCGTCTGATACTCCCGATTCCTGAAAAAAAATGCGATGTCACTCTCCTTGTCGCGCAACTGATTCCGCCGTTCCATCCCCGGCAACTCAAGAAACAGCATCAGCCCGGACAACAGCAGCCCAATAACATCCGCAACCAAAGGACAGTATGATGACACGGCATTCTCAAATCCGCTATCCATATCTGATGCCGATCCCAGAAAAATGGAAAGCAACAGACAATAGGCCGAATAACAGTGGGGATATGAGAACAGGGAGACAACAGATAAAGACAACAGTCCGTACCCCAGAGGACTTCTCCTTTTAAGCAGGATAAAGATTGCCCTCGCGATTATATAAAGTGAGAGTAGCATGGCAACTATCCCATACTCCACCCCTACACGCAGAAACTCATTGAATGCAGTCAAAGGCACGCATGCGAACCTGTCTCCTGCCCTATCATTCTCAACTACGGCATCTATATCAGCATTGCCGCTGTCACTGCTGTAATACCTGTATTGCTCCTGTCCGAAAGCACCCGCGTAGCCTTCTGTCCCCGCGCCGAACATGCCGTTGTGTACCATTGCCCGCGCCGCTATCTTAGCCATATATATCCTTCCGTCGGCCGACGGTTTCTTTACAAAATACATTACAGTAAACAGAACCGCAAATAAGACAGCGACAGATAACGCGTGTTTCCTGATAAAAACAGAGTAACGCGGATCAAGACAGCAGTAACACATGCCCGGTACAATAACGGAAAGTAATGCCAGGCGGCTCTTTGAAAAGAACATCAGGATTATGTACAGCCCGATAATCACATATAACAGCCATTTGTATGCCTTCTTTCCTGTCTTAGGAATCAGCGTCATAAGTACGCTGCATGTCACTGCCAGAAAACATGCCAGGATATTGGGATTCAGCATTGTACCTACGGGATAACGAGATCCGCTTATCAATTGCGCCGCTCCGATGCAGGCCTCCCTCATGGAAAGAAGCAGCATGATTGTCAGCGTCAAGGCAAACGAAACCTTGCTGAAATAACGGAATGACAAACTTGACAGGGAATAATAAAAGAACAGCAGTACGGCATTCCTCATCCTGACATCAGACAGGAATCCATTCAGTGAATGGAAACCGTCATGAGCCAGATGACATATCATCACCCATACTGCCAGCAATAAAGTGACACGTCTTATCGAAACTGCATTTGCGGTCATATCAATCGTACAATTCCTTAAAGGCGGAAATACACTTTTCAAGCCTGTAGATATCAGCATCAGTATTTTCCATACGGAAATAATCCCTGACACGACCGTCTTTCAGGACAATAAGCAACCTTTCATTGCCTTTGAGCATGGCAGGGAACCGGTTTTTATAGTCAATGAACATGTCAAATGGAAGGTTCAGATACTTGACTTCATTTATCAGCCATCCGAAACCGATATTTTCCGAAAGCGATATGATCACCTTCAGACGACCTTCAGGCCCGGCAACATTCTCACAGTTCCTGCTCAGCGACTCATAATTGAACAGACGTTCCATTTCACAAGGCGTACAAATGGCAGAATCTATCCAGAGTATGACAGATGCATCTCCGAATATCTCATCGCTGGCCACGGTATACTCTCTGTCGCGGTACATGAGCAGACTGTCACATTTCAGCTCCATACCGATAATATCATGCCGGCCCAACGCCCTCCAGCCACACGATGACAGGAGAACCGGAATGAATACGGCAATTGCCGCAAACCATTTATAAATGTATTTATCCTTCATTGCCTTAACATTACAACAGATCCAGCCTGACAAAAATCATATCATCGTCAGAAAGGTTCTGGGTCTTAACATACTGTTTCAGTTCACTGTAGAAAGCCTTTATCTTCTCATCATGCAAAGATTCGGTCCCGGAGAGTATACTGTAAATGCTGTAAGGTGCACAACAATAAACAGAATTGTCATAGGCACAGAGACGCACGCATGAGAACAATATATACTCCCAAATGTTCCGGGTGGTCAGTTGTGGAACGATGGATTCATCAAAGAAAGATTCCGGACGGGGTAAGAAGCCTCTTGTACCCTGAATCTTGTCATAAAGTATTATCCTGTTCTTTTTGTGCAGGTCAAAGGCCACCATAATGTAGCGGTCAGTCTCTGCCAACTCCGAAAAGAAACAGGCAAATCCTTCGGACACGAATTGCGAATAAAACTGAAGATCCATCATTTCAGGGCCTGTCTTGCCTTTGAAAAAATCCTCGGGTATATCATTGTCCGAAACGAATCTGAAAGAGGATTCCACTCCGTTCTCTGTCAGTGAAAAGATATTGTTATCATGCATCACCATGAATCTCAGTGTGTCATGATACAGATATGACATGTCAGTATAGCCTGCAGATGAATTGAATCCTATCAAATGAGTAGGCATATAGAGATAGTTATCCAACGCGGTACCTTCATCATCATATTTTACGCAGTAATGATTTTCAAATTCATTTCTTCCGAAAACAGAAAGCCCCCAAAAGCGGCCGTTGGTACTGTAAAACTTTTCGGCCTTTACCTCCGAACGGTTCAGGAAGGATCTGAAAGACCCGTCTTCGGAGAAACCCAGCAACCTGCCCAACACCCTGTCATAGATCATAATAGTGTCATTTCTCATGAACATGTTTCCCACATCCATGATTTCGCCGCGGCCGCGTCCCTTGACCTGTTTTGAGAACTTAAGGTTGCCGGACCTGTCATAACCTACAAGGAAGAATGTCCTGTCGGACAGAAAGTAATAACCGTTGTCTGAAACCGCCATCCTGGGATATCTCAGATGTATCCAACTCTCTTCATCGACCTTGAGATTGAGTATACAGACCTTCTCAATCCTGTCAATAATATCAAAGTCGCCCGACTGTCCTGTCAGGTCTATCGTATGTTTGGGTTCAAACTCATATAACTCATGGCTGTTACCGTCTGAACACGAAACCGCCAGCATTGGCAAAAGGAGCAGATAAATGAATCTTTTCATACTTGTAAATGTTTAATATTTGGGGCCGAAGCCCCAAATAGTCTGTTAATAATACATTAATTCCGGCGTTACGGGCAACCGTGTCAAATGACCGTTCTCTTCCAGGAAAGAGCCGACAAATCTCATCTCACAGAGAGAATTGTCCATCTGGCTACACCATTGTTCAACCACTCTTGTTCCTGATTCCAGTTGGAATCCGTAAATCCTACTGAATTCACTTAGTGACAAGACCCTGTTTACCAGGGTGGTTTCAAATTGTATCTGGACTTCTATTCCGTCAACCTTCATCCATCCGTACCAAGGTTCATTTGTGGCATAAGCAATCTTTGTGTCAAATGACAAAGCCTTACGAAAAGATTCGACAGAGAAGAGCGAGGTAAGTGCCACCAGAATCACAAACAGGCATAAATTATTCTTTTTCATATGATTACGTTTTCTATATCCTTAAAAGCCATTGGCCCATACCTGTATCACTTCACCTTCTTTAGTCACCACGAAAACCCCTGTCATTGAGAACGGACATAGATTGTCTTCGCTCGCTTGACACTGGGTCTCCAGTATCTTGCACTCATTCAGCGCTTTCTTGGATAAGCCCAGGTCCAAATTGATTTTTGGGGCTCCCCCCTGGGCCGATCCGTTCCAGTCGCTGGGATTGCTTATAACACGGGTATGAGGATAGAAATTGTTTACCGCCGCATGCTCTGAGCCGTCAGGACCAAAGATATATGTGAGAGTAGGGTCAGCATATGCAATCCTGGTATCCAGACATAAGGCATTCCTTACTGTATTGACAGACAGCACGGTAACTGTTACCGCCATAATAGCAAACAGGATTAGTTTTCTCTTTTTCATTTTTAATTACAAGTCAGTTTTTAGGTTAATAAATAGTAGTAATGTGATTTCTGAAATAAGATCAATGTATTATTCTTTTTTGCGGCATTAGGTTTTAGGTTGGACAAATGACTTGGATATGGAGAGGGGGTCCGGAGGGATACTTTGCAGGAGTGGCACTCTTATGTCCCTTCTCTTATTCAAATCCGATGATCACTTTCTGTTTTTCAGGTACTTAGTCCGGTCTGAGCCGGTCCGGTACTGCTCTGTCCTCAAGAATTGCAATGAGACGCGCCCCACGGCGATTCCTTTAGACAGGCAACAAACAAATTTGAAGTGTGTATAAGGTTTTGCATTGCTTTAGTGTATGTCCAACCGTCCGGATCAGGACCAGCACTGCATCTCTTGCGGTCCTGACCGGTACGGATGGCCGGAACATCGGGTACCTCTGTGTCTGTCAGACAGTTCCGGGCGTGTTTTTCAACAGTTATGACTATATCTGTCCGGATAAAGCATAAAGAAACCAATCCCAATCCTGCACGGATAAAGCCGGCCGGATTGGGATTATAACCAGGTCCAGAAAAAACTCTCTGTAAGGATATTGACACAAACAAGTTCTTCATAAGCAGGTACTGTTTAAGCAAATAAAAAAAGTCACAACTCAGAACCTTACCGAATCTAAGCATGCGACTTCAAATTGTTTGCATTGCAAATATATGGCTTGGTTTTTTTCCCTGCAACACTTTTGAAAGATTTTTTTAAAATTTTCAATAACAACTACTGCATTTGGAACACGTTTTCTGAAACTAACTCCTTATATTTGGAGTAGCAAACAAACTAAAACTGAATATGAAGAAATCCACCCTGACAACACTGTTGTTAAGCGCCACACTGTTCTCCTGCAATAGTCAGACAAACGTCTACTATCTGCACGGCAGTTTTAAAGACACATCAGGCAGCATGGTTTACCTTATCTGCTCAGGAAAGGTTATTGACTCTGTAAAGGTTGATGACAAGAACCATTTCTCATTCCACGGCGATGCCACATTCCCGCAGCTGGCATACGTGGCCAATGCCCCATCCACACGTGAGGCCACCCAAAGCTGTCAGGTGGTACTGGAACCCGGAATGCTCACAATGTTCCCACTTGAAGACATGGATGAATATTATGTTCATGGCAGCAAGAGCAATGACCTTATGACAGAGATGGCCCGCAAATCACTGGAGCTTACCCGCTATTATGAGAGCCATGAGGGACAGGAGGGTATTATAGATGAGGTGGAAGGCAAGTGGAACGACTATCTGGAGCAGAACGCCCGCAAGCATACCGATAAGATCTTTGGTCTGGCATGCCTTAAGGAGCTGGCATACGAGCAGGACCCCGCCGTAACCCGTAAGATGCTGGATAAATTCACTACAGACGTACGCAAGTCTGAGCTGTGGAAGAGTCTGGATGAGCGTAACGTGAAGATGCTGGCCACCAGCGCAGGACACAAATACATGGAATTCAGCCAGGCCGATGCATACGGTAACGTGATTGCATCGAAAGATGTGCTGGCCGCACCGGGAGTCAAGTATGTCCTGATAGATTTCTGGGCATCGTGGTGCGGCCCCTGCATGCGCGAGGTGCCGTACCTTACTGAGACCTACAGCAAGTATTTCGGCAAAGGTTTCCAGATTCTGGGAGTATCGCTGGACCGCAACAAGGACTCCTGGCAGAAGGCTATTGTTGACAACCAGATGAACTGGGTGCACGTAAGTGACCTCAAGTACTGGGACAACGCCGTGGCTAAGCAGTACGGAATCAACTCCATTCCCGCCAATTTCCTGGTAGATGCAGGCACGGGAATGATTGTAGCCACAAACCTAAGGGGCAAGGAGCTGGAAAAGAAGATAGCGGAACTACTTAAATAACTCATTCAGGGTATTATGGCAAGCGGCAAGATGGCGGCATTGGCCAAGGATACGGCCATTTACGGAGTAAGCAGCATTGTAGGCAGGTTCCTTAACTACCTGCTGGTACCGCTGCACACCAGGTTCATAAATCCTGCCAGCGGCGGTTACGGCATAGTAACCGAGATGTATGCCTGGGCCGCCCTGCTGTTTGTGCTGCTTACATTCGGCATGGAGACCACGTTCTTCAGGTTTGCCAGCAAGGAGGGGGAGAACGAACAGATGGTCTATAGCACCGCACTGCGTCTGGTGGGAACGGTGGCGGTGCTGTTCATCGCTCTGGTGCTTATATTCATTAACCCCATATCGGATTATCTGCATTACTCTGAACACCCCGAGTATGTGGGTTGTTTTGCCATCATAGCCGGAATGGACGCTTTCCAGGCCATACTCTTCAGCCGCCTGCGCCAGCAGCACCGTCCCATCAAGTTCATGGCTCTCAAGATGGCGTTCATCATCCCCAATGTGCTGCTCAATGTGTTTGTGTTCTGGCTCATGCCCAAGATGTTCGGGTTCATTCCCACTCTTGAGACCTTATATATAAAGTTCAATTATGGTGTAGGCCTGATATTCTTTGTCAACCTGCTGTGCACATTCTGCGTCACGTTCGGGTTCATAAAGGAACTTAAGGGTATAGGCTACGGATTTGACAAACAGCTGGCACGCCGTATGCTGGCGTATGCATGGCCCATTCTGCTGCTTGGCCTGGTGGGTATCCTCAACCAGGTGTTTGACAAGATTGCTTTCAAGCATATTGTGGCCGATAAGGAGTTAGGACAGGTACAGCTGGGTATATACGGCGCATGCTGCAAGATTGCCATGCTACTGGCTCTGCTTACCCAGGCCTTCCGATACGCATACGAGCCGTTTGTATTTGGAGGCAGCAAGGGTAAGGACAGTGCCGATACGCTGGCTCAAGGAATGAAGTTTTTCATAATCTTTGGCATCCTGGCTTTCCTGGGCGTGATGTTCTATTTGCCCATATTCCGTTATCTTGTAACCAACCATGATTACTGGGTAGGGCTCAAGGTGGTTCCCATTGTCATGCTGGCCGAGCTGTTCATGGGCATATACTTTAACCTGTCATTCTGGTACAAGCTGATAGACAAGACCTGGTGGGGTGCCGTGATGAGCGGCATAGGAGCAGTCGTAATGATTACCATCAACATAGTGTTTGTACCTAGGTACGGATATATGGCCTGCGCATGGGGCGGGTTTGCCGGCTACGGCACATGTATGCTGCTCTCCTACTTCATCGGCCAGAAAAAGAGTCCCATAAACTATCCGCTTAAGGATATCTTCATGTACGTGATGCTGGCCGCCCTGCTCTATGTGGTGTACTGGTTCTGCAAGGACCTGCCCCTGTGGCTGAGCCTGACCATCAACACCGTACTTATCTGCATCTACCTGGCCTACCTCATCAAGAAAGACCTCCCGCTAAAGTCGCTCCCCGTCATCGGCAAGTACTTCAAATAAAAATGATACAAAAGGGGACGTTTATTCATCAAAATTTACAGAATCGCAAATTAATTTGCAGAAATGCAAAGATTGTTCTATTTTTGTGGGCAAATACCATAAAGATGATTATTGCAAATAAAGAACTCCTTGATGCTTTTGTACAAAGCCATGCGCAATCAGCGGCTCCAATGAACAATTGGGTTGATAAGGTAAGACGCGCCACATGGCATAGTCATTCAGAGCTGAAAGCACAGTTTCCATCGGCAGACTATGTTAAGAATGGACGCTATGTTTTCAACATATGAGGAAATAACTATCGGATTGTCGCTGTAGTCATCTTTATTGGAGATGTGATAAATATCCGATTTGTGGGTACACATCAAGAATATGATAAAATAGATTGTTCAACAATTTAAAAGGACTTACTATGAACAAATTGACTACAAGAAAGGAATATGATGAAATAAAGGCTAAAGTTGAAGCCTTGATTGCAGAGGCAACTGATAAAGGAATGCTTGAGCCTGAGATGGATAATGAATACACACGCCAAATCTCAGATTTGAGTAAGCTTATGGCTCAATATGAGGATGAATACATGGAAATTCTTCCGCTTAGAGAGAAGACGCCACTAATAAGGTCTATAGAAGATTACTTCTATGCACATAACATGAAACAAAAAGAAGGTGCTCAATATTTGGGCATCAATGAGTCGGTCTTCAGTCAAATATTGAGTGGAAAGAGGCGTATTACTATGCCTATCGCCAAAAGACTACATTCAAAGCTAGGCATAAACGCAGATATGATACTCAAGTATGCCTGATACTATAAGATGAAAGATAAAGGGGCCGACTAAAAAGCATTTTTTAGCCGGTCTCTTTTTTTGTTCATATGATTTGTTTCTCATTTTTACTTTGTGGATTTTGGCCGTATGAGTGTCTTTTGATGTCTCAACTTGCCTGAGCTAA